>Ga0307517_10002613_pt1 | contig 28674 bp, 16 predicted proteins | sample 23_EM_MG_FD_194515 | JGI IMG/M metagenome (GOLD analysis project Ga0307517, IMG submission 194515) | Populus trichocarpa ectomycorrhiza microbial communities from riparian zone in the Pacific Northwest, United States - 23_EM | ecosystem: Host-associated > Plants > Roots > Unclassified | place... | reverse complement strand
CATAATCAACTGTTTATCTAAACTTGAAAAAAAATCTTTAATCTTTCTGTTTACAGCCTATATCTTAGAAGAAAACAACCACCTGCGTGATGACACGCCATCGTGTATTGCCACATCAGTGCACACACCAGCCAATAGTGACATATCAACGCCACATCAATCACCAGCAACACGTTAGCTACACTCCATCATATTTTGCTATGCCAGCGCCACATCATAACATATTTCCATGGCAATGACACGTCAGCAACAATGACATGTCAACACCACTTCATCTAGTCTTTGCCACGTCAGCAACATCAACTTTTAGCATCTTCCTACCAAGCAATCTAGTTAGTAAATCAGTTTACCTTTTGATACGTTAGATTTTACTGTTTTGGTATTACAGTTGATATTCAACTTATCATTAATAGTATTATTTTGTGCCTAAAAAAAATCCTATCTTGCATTTATATATGTTCTTTTTTTCTTATCAAGCTCTTTCTTCGTTTATATTGAGCATCTAATCATCTTCATAATTGCAAAGCTTGCTTAAAATAGTGGAAAATTATGACTATTATTTGATTAATTATTTACACTTAGAAGGTCTAGCATTATATACTTATAATTTTCTGGGTGTTTTTTATTCTTGATTAATCTCCACATTAAAAAAATAAAATTAGCTTTATTTTTATATTGTGATTTCACTTGTAAGAATTGAAAGTGATCTCATTTTCATTTTCAAGTTAGTGTTACATGCATTTGTGTCATAATCATCTAGTATCCAAGCTTAAGTCTACATTTACCGTGGACCTGACCCTCAATGATACTCTTAGAGCCATTTGAGAGGAACTACAAACCTAGATGACCAACATTTTAAAAGAATTGAAATTCTCAAATAAAGCACCCAAAGACCAATAAACATCACAGAAATAGCCATTGTAGGCAAGTTCACCCTAAGAGCCACCAATATAATTATCATTTAGGTTACTATAAACATGATGACCTTGATGAGTAAAGTAAGTCATGAGCCCTGAAAAAATAGAAGCCCTCATTTTTTATGGTCATCATGACCCTTGGATCTTTGATATGTGAATTCGTGACATGGATCAATTCTTTAAGTAACACAACTTGTCTGATAATAAAAGAGTTGGATTTGCTAAAATGATGCATATTGGTGAAGCCAAACTTTATTGGAGTGATGTTAAGGATTGTTTAGAGATGAAAAGTAAATCTCTCATAACTTATTGGACCAAAATGAAACAAAAACTACAGTATAAGTACTTACCCTGCTCTTATAAAAATAAACTCTTAGACCAATAGAACAATCTAAGGCAAGAGAACAATTTAATAATTACATGATGAGATGTGCTATAAGTGAAAATAAAGACATGATTTTGCATAGACTTCATAAATGTTTGAATGATGATTTTAGAAAAGATGTCAGATTATAAGTTACTTATAAAGAGTCAATTGAGAAAACATCAAGACCCTTTTAGGACTCCTTTTAGGTCTTAATTTAGAAATAATAATTCTTTATTAAGTGTTCCACCTCTTAGGTTTAATCCTAGAGCCCCCAAATTTATAAAGATAATAGAAAACGAGTCATAATGAAATGTCTAGTATGAGTTCAAAGTTTCAGTGTGCTAAATATCAAGGTTTCAGCCATATCTTTGTTAAATGTACTTCTAAACCCTTAGTCATCGAAGAACAGAAAAATATAAGTCAAAAGGAAGACTATTGTATTTAAGTGTATAAACCCAATCCTAAGGATTTTAGTGACCTAGATGAAGGAGATGTGCAAGAAGAGGGACTTAATACTATAAGTCTAAATGAGTTTGAAAATGAGGTTAATAAAGAATATAATAAGTCTACTTTAGTGGTAGAGGAAGAAGTTTTAATAAAATATTTAGTGGAATTTCTTGAAAAGATAAATATAGTTTTTAGACGAATCTCATGATGTTATTCCTCTTAAACTACTTGATTCTATATCCACCATGCATGACGTTCAGCACGTCAAAGGTTTAGAGCAACATGCTCCTAACCACATCATGTTTGACGTCCAACATGTCATAGGTCTAAAGCAACATGTTGTGAGCTCTTTGATCCCCCACGCCTGACACGTGATGAGAAAGATGAACTCCACACCCTTAGTCGTATAATTTTCATAGTTACGAACTTAAAAAGCATGTAGATCTTCTTTCTATGTCTCTTTACTCTGAAATGGCTAATTCAGCTAAGTCTTTTGCATGCAGAGTTCATAATTTGCATGTTGAAATCATAAAACATATTCAAACAAGTAAAGAACAATACAAAATTCAAGCTGATTTATATAAATATTATGATGCACTTAATGTTGAAGATTATTTTATTATACAAATTAGACGTGAATGATGTCCTTTGAAAACCAATCATAAATTGTAAGTGAGGAGTGTTAGACCATTCAAAATGTAGCAAATTATTGAATCAAATAATTATATCATTAAACTACCACTAAACTTTAAAATTAGCTTTACTTTTGACATGAAGGAATCAAATAATTATATCATTAAACTACCACTAAACTTTAAAATTAGCTTTAATTTTGACATGAAGGACCTCGTTATATATAAAACACAATAATATGTCCAAGATGACTCTTTTGAAACCTTCGCCCCATCACCCTTATCTTTGACACAAAATGAACATATTAATGTTATTTTAGATGCACAAGTTGTTTTTACTAGGGATTGTGAACTTCAACAAATCTCAATATATAATTTAAACAACTAGATTCAAACTATACTTGAATTATTAGATAGACATCACAACAACTTCATGATCTTTAGGAACATTATTTGAGCCACCTTGAATTACACTTAACGGAGTCGAGTTTTTCCAACCCCTAAAGAGTTGGTGGGGACATTGGACTTGAGTGATTGCTTATGCACTCATATATTCATAGATGATAGAAGGTAGCCAAAACCATTAAGAGATTAAGCTTTAACTTATGTTTTGGTTTAATTGACTTAAAACTTTTAGTTGAGATTTATTAATTAAACCTTATTTGTTGAGCTTGATTTAATTATTATTAAAAAAAAAATTTAATGAACTATAAACTCAATTGCTTGTTTTAATTAGAGTTTTTGTATTTATATCCCACTGATAAATTGAATAATAATTATTTGTTTTAGATAGGGCTCATTTTTCATTTTCTTTGGCTTCTTTCTTCTTTTTTTAACATCATCTTCTTAGCTTATTATTACTTTATCTTCGAATCTTTTTTGCCCCGAATCGATTTGTCAACCATGTATAGTGAAAAAAAATCAATTTGTCAACCTTGTATAGTGATAAAAAAATCAGCATTAGCCACGGGTTTACGAGAATTTCCACTCTTGTATTTGCACAACGCAGAGAAAAGGAATACGGCCAGCAACATTTCCACACCTGATTAAACATGTCGTGCTTTAAAAAATTGACCGAACGGCTCATTTACAAAGAAACAAAAACAGTATCAAGCCCTACTTAGAATATTACCATCATTATTTCTTACGTGGATCGACCCAAGGATATTCAATAAACTACCAACAACGAATTAGTCAAGGTATTTGAACAAAACCAAGCCAACAACCCTACCAGCAGGAGGTCCCTTTACTGCCACCCTACACCCCAACATATCATCCCTCTTTGTTGAAATTTCACCAGATTTACAATGACAACTTGACATATAGAATTGGATAAACAGCAGAAACATGAACATCCATAAAACATGTCAGCATACACTTTGGACAAAAGTATTGATGATATTCTGCCATGACTTGCATCCATACATCAGTCATACGGGTACTAGCAAGAGGAAAATTACAAACTTAGATAGTAACTAATTAATAGATAGCGAAGTTCTCTCTAAAAATCTTTCCCGGCCACTACACAAAGGACCAGTTAATGAACATGAAAGCCAGACAGTGGTTGGAATTATCATCATTAAGAACTTTCCATGCAATGGCCTGCTCGTAGGAGACCGGCCTCCCCATGCTGGATACACATATTCCGGCGGGCAGATAAGCATATCCCTGAAATTTATAATAGCACATAGGACACTTTAGAACAGTCTCCAGGTGATACCTCAGCGCATCCCTTAAGGGCTCATATGCTTTAAGAGATGCCAGTGCAATAGGTAGAGATGGAACAAGAAATTTATCATAGTTTCAGGAATAGAGAAATTTCACCTGTTGCATTATTTTAGAGAACTCAGAGCAGAGAATCTTCCGACCTGCTTCATCAAGAATCTTGTCAAGCATGATATCTTGAAGGGCCACAAGAGTAGTTTCAAGCATATCAAGTCCAGCCTGGTTTGCAAAAGTGAAAACTGGAGATGCCTGCAATTATTTTTTATCCAATCAAGTTAATTTTCCTTTGCCAAAACCTAAAGAGCTCCCTCTAGTTGAACAATGGACAGAATAGGAGTGGTTACATTTGTTTTCAAGGAGCAGCACATAATTGCATCTGAATGGTGCCACAGTCGCTTCAGCAAAGCATCCCCAGCTTGGGAGTCAACCCGAAATAGTTCTCCTCCAGTATGAATCCTTCAATATTTGTACAGGATTACAACAAATATACAACTTGCCGCATTTTGAAAGAGCAAAAACAAAGAAGTTACAATAACCAGGAAATTTGGGGAAAACATATGAAAGAAACTAACTTCAGACTATGCAACAGCTACAATCACCCTGTGCTATATCTTGCACAGAGTTCTACCACATTCCAGGCACTAGTTGCTTTAACGATTTTTAATCAAATTGCATGGTTAAATTATTTTGTTTTCTGCAACTCAATCATCCATTGAAGGACAAATCAAGTTCAGAAGCAATACATCATATTTCATCAATCATTCATAATTTGAAAATTCCAGGGACTAAAAGTTATTCTCTTCTAGCGTACATTCAATGACAAGGATGAACAAAAACTGAGCAAATTTAGTTCTTGATTTTCAATTTTGCTATTTTGAACCCGAAGAAAATGACCGTTTAAATGAATAAAGATAGGATACCTGTAGCTTCGGTATATCCATCGAGCTAAAGTTAAAGCCTCAGGAGAGACAGGAAGGGACTTTGGCCCCATATTGGAGCTGAGCCGGGAAGGGGAAATTGCCATTGCAACCCTCTGAACAGACGCCACAACACCACGCACATATTGGCGAGCCATAGCAGCCACATTGTCTCGGAAGTGGTTCTCAAACGTAAATTGGAAAGCGATTGTCAGTACTGACCTAAGGTTATAACTGTTGGTGTCAGCTTCACTAGCTGGACGGGCACCACCAGGTCCTACTTCAAGTGTAGAGGCTAAATCTAAAGTTCGAGTAGCAGCAGGTGCATCCTGAGATACAAGAAAACCAAAACAAATTAGAGAAATGGTGCAAAAGTGTTAGAGAGGCATGATTATGATAGTTAAAAGGTAGAGGTCACCCAACTGTTTTAGGATCTAATGGTATGACACGAAATCCAGATGGCAACAATGGTGCATCATCAGCAAAGGATTCATCAATAGGCGCAAAGACGAGCTGAGCACAAGCACCAAGAGCATTTTCATCAACTCCGCTGCATAGCTGCCAAGTAAGATTTTAAAAATGTTATCCATTATTCATGAGAAACATTCCCAGTAAAAATATAAAATAAAAAAACTCAGATTCAGTTTCCACTGAAAAACAACAGGTAAACCAACCTGCAACAAGTACATATCCTGTGCCAGGGCTACATCTTCTGGGGAGAATGCATGGCCCTCCAGCCGAACTACCTCCAAGAACTACCAGTGAAGGAAATGCAAAATTATCACATGGTACATCAAAAATCGAGACATTCCAATAGAGAAACTGAAGAGAAGTATATACACTCAAAATGCTTACCTCCTCATGCTCCACGGTATGTGCAAGAGGTAAAATGACCTGGCTACTAGGGAAGCCACCAGGTCTTGCACATGGAACTGCATAAGGACTTGCTTTAAGACATGCAGCAGAGTACACATCAACCCCATAATCAGCCCACTCCGAACGATGTTCTCTCAGAAAACGAACAAGCAAAGCAGGAGGAACATTCTACAAAGAAGTACACAGTTATTATTATTACAGTAAAGTAACATGTGACATTTTATTATTGATAAGCAAAAAAGATAAGTGCAAGGGGCAGTAGAGTTTCTGGTTCAGTATTGGCACAGATCAGAAACAAAAACACCCCAGAATTATATGATTAGAGATTACCTGCAGCAACATTGATGCCTTCGCACACAGGACTCCTCCAAATGTAGGTGACATAGATGCGTTGTATTGAGATCCTAGAAATTTAGTTGGCGATGAATTTATGACGATGGTCACATCATCCCCACCATCACCATCCAGAAGTGACCACCCACTATCTGTGAATCCATTTACAGCATCATTGAAACCCCTGAAACCCAAACAAGTTAAGTAGCAACGCTCATGCAAGCACAAAGATTACAAATTATTGCAGGTTCTTATGCTCTAAACAAATCAAGACCAAGCAAAGCATCAGCTATGACAGAAATTTTAATCCTTGGCTTAAATCTGCTGACTTAGTGGGATCATTCTCCAATTATCTTAGATGGTTGGAAATTCAACAGAATGGTGCTTCCCCAGTAATCAAATGTTACACTGGGATATCTTTACCTGCAGAGCCTCTGACTAAATGTCCTTAAAACAGCAGGCTGACGACCACCTCCATACTGAATTTCCCCACTAGTCTCTTGTGCAATTTGTCTTATGTACTGCAAGGCCTGAACAATCAAATTACAAAACAATCATGAAACATATTTTGATTGAATCAGAAAAAAGGTAACAGTCACGATGATGTTATTACCGCCATGGTCATTTTCTGAGCAAGAATTTTGGATGACTCATAAAGTGGCCTCAGAACTTCAGGAACACTCCAAACCTAAGATAACAGATTTTAATTGATGCATAAAGTCATTAAATCAAACATCAATTAGGGGAAAACTTGAAAAGTTGAATTAGATCTTATTCTTACATCTAAGTCAACATGATCAACAATGTGAATGATGGAGCCACCACCCTCACATGGTCGAATTAGATAGCCACTAGGAAGCATATCAGCTCTTACAAAGCTTGAAGAAGGAGGTCCTGTTGGGCCACCAGTAGAAGAAGTCAATGACCTCTCACATATCTGCACAAAATTTTGAGACAAGTGAATGCTGCTGATCTTAAACACCTTTTATTAGGAGAGGAAATAAAGAGAAACAAAAACACTAATGACTCACCACAAGACTCCCGTCTTCCAAGGTTGTAGTGTATCTTAGTGTCCAAAAGTCACGTGCTGCGGCCAGTGTTGTAGGTGCATAAGTCTGATGAAAATAATAGATAGATTAATACAGCAACATAGCAAAAACAGTTATTTCAAAGGCCAGCCAGAAAAATGAATATTTCATAATGTACATGTACAAACCTGCATGTATATCAGCTCAATTGTCCCTCCACTTCCTGTAGGAATCACACTCATTATGTCTAGGCATCGGCAGTCACGAAACCAAGAAGGACGATCTTTGAGGATTTCAGCAACCTGAACAGACACAAATTCATCACATGCTATAAAAGAGAAAGGACATAAAAAACCTGAATAATTTAAACTGTTTAAATAGATATGCACCTTAATGGGCTCCAGGCTCACAAGGCCACAGGCTCGCGCTGCTACCCCACTGCAGTTGCGGGAAACAGCAACGATTCCAATAGAATCTGGACCAGGCTACATTGTCATAGGAAGTCAGATTTTACCACAGAACAAGTAAAGAATAAAAACAATAACACACAGAAGATAAGAAAAACAAAAACTTCAATGGGTGTTACCTTCATCCCAATCATCTGGACCCAGTCGACAGCAGTTCCAGTAGCTTTGGAAAGGAACTCTGCCAGGGTCTCCTCAGCTATTGTGAGAAGACTAACAAAAGTAAAAGTTCAAAACACAGTTAAGCCTGTGAGATACATTGCGTCTCTAGATCACATTGATTCAAAGCGAATGTAATTACTTACCCAGCTGGGTTGTTAGCATCCCTTTGGGGTTGCTGAGGTGTTGGGTTTTGCTGTTGTTGGTGCTGACCGCTCATGACCACAGACTCACAGCTATTGTCTGTGGCCGTTGCTGAAGCCTGTGTAGAATCCACCAAAATAAAGGCTTATTGAGCATGTACATGGAAAAAATCACATTTTTTTCACAAAAGCAATGCCAGTGAATACATACAAAATGGACAAAACCTAACCCATGATCAATGAAAAGAAGAAAACTACTAAAGTAGGCAACTTAATTGCCAATATTAACAGTTTCAAATGTTTGATTAAATTATGAAGCACTTATTGGCAGAAAACTATCATCAAGTTAGAGAGATATCAGTGATTTGCTGGTGAATAAAATAAGATTTAAGACACAGTGACATGGTGATTTCCTAAGGAAGAGAGATTTACCAGTGTCAACCTAAAAGACCTAAGTCCTGAAGTAAAGAACTAACAGAAAAATTGCAGAGTATCTTACGGTCTGAATTTGTTGGCGCATGTATCCATTTTCATAAACCAAATGGGAGACTTGCTTCTGCAAACGATCATTCTCTTCCATTAACAGCTTGTTCATGGCAGTCAGCTTTCTATTCACTGTCTGGAGACGAGAAGATTCCTTTCTCTGTTTTTCACGACATCTACAAAATAGAACAATGAAAAACCCAAAACATTAACTTACACAGCAAACTTCTTCAAAGAGGTCACCAAAAGAATGCGGAAACTTGCAGAAAAAATCTATTTCACAAACACATTAACATAACAAAAATGAGACCAATCTCACAATAATGGTCATGCCAAAAAAGAACGGACATAGGATGGTTTATAAGGCCAAGTCGCAGGAGCTCTTTCAAACTTCATGTCAAACATTCAAAACACAAAAGCGAGCATCCAAGCTTTTCAAAATAATAATCTTCAGAAAGTCCCTGAGCTTTCACGATTACATTGTCATGACAATCCTAGAAAAAGGACACTATATCTTTATCACGAAGCTGCTGCTTTAAAACACACATTTTACTTGCATAATAGCAAAACTAGAACGGACTTCAAGTTTGTCCCATTGTCCCTTGTTTTTAGCCAAACCCCCTGGCTTATTATGCAGCTGAAAAAAAGATATCTGAACCACTATTCCGCAGAAGAAGAAGAAAAAGGAAAAAAGTGCTCCCCTTTAATCAAATATCTGTTTCTTAATCTCTCCAAGGCAAAGGAAAAAGGAGACAAACGATAAAGCGCAATGAAAACCCGGAGAAGAAACAGAAGGCGTAGCCCAAAACATATTGTTTGGATGTAATCATCTTCCATTCAATTTGAAAGCCACATTGAAAGCCTGGTAAATAGCTGACAATCCATTCAATTTGAGGGATATTGAAATTACAGAGAGCAAAAATGAAAAACCTTTCCAAAGATGGATCAATAAACAAATAACAGCTACATTATTCAAGGAATGTTACTTGTAATCATTAATCTCCTCGAAAGCCAAGATAAAAAACAAGAAGCTATTAACTAAAAAGGAAAAACAAACAAAAGTAACAATTTTTTTAATCAATTTAGAAGAAAGGCATGACCTTTAAAACTTGATCACTCCAAACAGATAAAAAGAAGATATATAAACCAACAATTATGCTCAACCAAAGAAGAAGAAAGAGGATGATATTAACTAAAGAAAAACTGATCTTTTCTTCTCAAGACCTTACTTTCCTGCTTCAAAGGTTAGAAGACAAGGGAAGAACAAATCCAAACCAAGCCCACAGTTTCTAGAAAACGCCCCCACAACCATCTTAGTTATTTTTAAACAATGAACGTCAAGCTAGCACACGAAACCAAGAGCAATTGAATCAAAAACCCATTTCCCCTTCCAATTCTCTCCTAAAAATCCATGGAAACCACCATTAAATTTCACCACAAAAGACAACCTTATATGACTAGTAAACAACAATCGAACAAAACAAAAAATATCCAATTTAAAAAGCCAAGAAAAGGAGTACGAAACCAATAATCCCATTCATCATTTTGTGACTAAAATCTAAAACACATAACACACAGTAACATGAAAGTAAATAAATAAAAATAGCAGAAAAAAATACACACTCAATTTGGATCCAAACGAAACAGACCACAGATCTCCATTTGATCCAAACAAACATGTACACTCTGATTTTAGGTTACGTAGCTTTGTTTCGTAATTTATTAATGTACCTGCGATTTTGAAACCAGACTTTGATCTGTTTAGGCTCAATGTTGCAGAGAATAGGACACTCTCTAATGAGTTGTTGTCTTCTCAAGGAACTAGGCTTTGGACATTCTGTATACACCCTCTCCAAAGCCTCAACTTGCTCAGGTGTATACCGCACATACTTACTTGAATCCATCTGCTTGTCCTTACTGTGCATAGAAAGCGCCATGTAAAGCAATGAAAACACCTAAAGAAAGAACTAAAACTTGAAGAAAACAACAAAGACCACCCAGATACTGTTTTCAAGTGCTTAACCAAAAGTTCAAAGATGACCCAGATTGTGTTTTTTGAGGTTTTAAGATTAGCACAGTAAGTTGATGGGATATGCTTCTTTCTTAGATGAAAAAAGGAGTCTTTTGTTTTGGTTCTCGAGTATCTTCTTCTATGCTAGTGATGGGAGTAGCAGTAGTAGTGCTAGTGTTGGTTTCCACAGGCAGGCTCTCTCCTCCAAGAGAGCCTCCTCTCTCCTTCATCAGATACTCAAGAAAGTATCGTGGGTGTTCTGTTTGATTTCTCACTCTTAAGTCGCGGTATGTCCCTCTTTCTCACTCAAGAAACCATAGTAGAGGCAAGCAGCAGTAGTTGTTTCACTCAAGATAAGGGGAAGGGACGGGGTGCTGTTGTGGTCTTTTAACTTGGACGCCAATCTCGAGATTCTTCACTCTGGCTCTTGCCCTTAATAATAAACAAAAATCAAAACAAGAAAACCCACAGAAAGGGAAGAGCTTGGGACTGAATTGAATTGGAGAGAGAGTAAACTTTTGTGCGTTTATATGATAGAGAAAGCACATAGAGAGACAAGCACAAGGAACAGGCAAATGGTAAAAGAGACAGTGGCAGGACAAGCTGGATATATTACTGATTACACTACTACTACCCTACGGATACGGAGTACTATCATAGTATATTATATTATAGTTTAGTTTAGTTAGCAAGGAAAGGGAAGGAAAATGTAGGTGGTAGAGAATAAATGAGAGGCAGGCAGATCGGATTAGGGGAGGGCGTGATATCTTTTATCTGACACACACATACTGTTTGCAGAGGTCGTTTTTTCTTTTTTGATTCTATTTCTAAAAGTAAAATGGGCTTAGGCTATTTTTCTAATGATTTTCTCTTCTCTCCTTAAAGTTAAACCATGGCATTTTTCCTTTTTTTAAAAAAAAGTTACCCACCACTCCATACTCAATACCGTGCAGGCTGTTAGCTGGCTGCTTCCCTCAGCAGCAGTGCATTTTATGGATTATGATGCATGCGTGTATGGGTTTCTGTGTACTTCTCTATCCATGTATGTATGTGTTTCATGATGATGGCATGGAATATGGATGGATGACAAAACTGCGTGGATGGAAGCATGAATAGAGAGAGAGAGAGAGAGAGAGACCATGGAGCTGGACTTTAGAATTATAGGCTTGCAAGCTGGGTGGGTTTTTTACCAAGATTCACTACTTGAGCTTCAAGATTTGGACTCTCCAGCTCTTGGATTGAGGGGAATAGGTCCATTAGCTAACCCCTTTAACCCTTGCTTATTTGGGATGGTAATGGGCCTCTAAGAAAGTCGGCTTTGATGAGGTGTGAATTTAATGAGATGATTTTGGGTCCTACGAGGATTGTTCATGCTTAGGAGTGGGCTGCACTTTGTTGAGCCTGCACAATCTTACAAAGCGCTAATGGTACCTTCCAATGCCTAAGCTATAAGGTGTATTTTTTATTATTAAGTATCAGAGAATGTTATTGTTGTTATATTCCTTGATGTTTGGTTTTTGGAGGACCATTTTCCAAATGTTAGGCAAGAATTCTCTTGGATCTATTCTATCTATCTTGGATGAGAGATCAACTTTGTTGTTTTCTTGCTAGGAGATATTTATGATCGAGATCATCTTTCTTTCTTATTTCTTAGCAACAAGGTGAGAGAAAATTTTTTGTGGATACTTATTCATGACGGGCTCCTCCGCTTTGAATTGCCCATCACATTGCTCTTCAATAAGTTGACAGTTGTTATACACCTAAAAAGTATGTGTTAAGGGCCTCAATTAGTTTCAACCCGACCATAAGAGTTTTATATTCCATCATATTGTTTAAAGAGGTGTCATGTTTAGGATGACGTGATTTTTTTCAAGGTTAGGATCTTTCACTTTGTTACCTACCAAAAATCCTACAAACTTTCTTTTTCTATGACAAAAAAAAACTTTACAGGATAGAGTTTCATCCTATATTAGTGAAGAACATAGAAGACCTCCTAAAAATCTTTAATGTGCTTTTTAAATATCTTACTTTTGACCAATATATTATTTATATAAGTCTACATGTTTTTCCCCAACTAATCTTTAAAAAAGTTTATTGACCATTCTCTAGTAAGCAACCTTTGTGTTCTTTCATCCAAAAGGCATTACTTTATAATAATAGGTCTCTTGATCAGTGATGATGAATGTCTTCTCTTTATCATTGAGATGTACGAGGATTTAATGGTAGCTCGATTTCATGTCTAATGAGTTTAGAAAAGTATATCTGGCTATAAAGTTTAATAACTGGTCAATTTTATAAAGAAGAAAGTTGTCCTTAAGAAGGCTTTATTAAGACTAATAAAAAATATGTATATCCATCATTTCTCATTTGCCTTTTTTTAATATGACAAAGTTAGCCACCCGTTTAGGGTACTTTACTTTATTGATGGCCTTCTTTCAATAATTTTATCCACCACTTTAACTATAGTCTTCTATCTTTATCTTTTAAAATTTCTTTACTTTTATCTTATTAGTGGAAGGGTTGGATCAACATTCAATTTATAAGATACTACTTCTAGACTTATATTGGGCATATATAAGAGCTCAAAAATAAACATGTCATTTTGGATCTTAAGAAGCTTAGTCAAGGCCTCCTTTTGCTTCAAGTTTAAGGATGACCTTATCATGTGACTAATTTGTCATTAGACTCATAAAGATGTCCTTGATGGGCTTAGTCCACATTTTTAGCTTTTTTTTAGGAAACCTGTTTTTTCTATGAATATGATCTCTTTACTTTTTTTAGGAGATGGACTAGTTCCCCCTTGTCACGGTTACCCCTTAAAGTTAATTTTTACTTTCTTAAAATCTTTTTACATTTATATTTCATAGAAAATCTTAAAGTTAAGAATCGAGTGTTAATGGTAGATTTAAACTCATGGAAAAGAGGTCAATTGATAATAATGTTATATAGAAGATCAAGTATAATCATAATGAATGTTTGTTAAAAGGCATAACATCTTAGATGGTTTTGAATAGTGATTAGAATGTCTAAGATGTCTTTAGATGGCATTCCTTACCTTTTGATACTAATTAAAGAGTCTTTATATGACCAATCTAGAGGGATCAATGCCCATCTATTCCATTACTCTTTTAAAAATGATATTTACCGCACTTTTATCATCTACTAGAACCTTTTATACTTTATGATTGGAAAGAATTATGGTGATCACCAAGATATCTCATGTGGAAATGATAGTCCTTCCTCATCTTCAAATATAAAATAAATGGGTTCATGCCAAGGATTTGAAATATGAGATGTACTAAGCTTTTACTTCTTGTATGCCCTTATATTTTTGTTTAAATCCTCTTCTACTATGATGCTACCAAGAATTATATTGACTTCTAGTTAAGGTTATTGAAAGGCATTAATTTTCATACATTTTGTTCGAGTTGTTCCTCTTTTCTAATAAATTATTTGAGATAGTCCCTGGCAATTAACCTTTTTATTATATTCTTTAATGTAAATTACTCCTCTATATCATTCTCATTGTCCTAATGGAATAAACAGTACTGCTTGGGGTTTTGTATACAAGCATCACCTTATATACGAGGGGAATATTACACAAATTCCTTCCCTCTAATTTCCCTCTAATTTTAGTGAACCCTTTGGTCCTGATGGTGTTCAAAGATGTGATCCAGAACCTTAAGAGAGTGGAGTGGTCATGAATAAATACTTTAGAACATTTCTTTATTCTTGAGGTATTGATGAGAGAATGTTTTTTCTTTGAAATCTCCTCATTATATTTCTATTTCTAAAAGAAAAAATGACTTTATCTCGCTACATTCATTATTTTTACATAAATATAGTTTTCCAAAACTTACTTTACTATTGTAGAGTATGGTAAAGAGGGCATAAAGTTACCTATATAAATATAAGATCATGTACTTCATTTATGAAGGCCTCTGTTATGTTTGGTTTAATAAGGTTCTTTATATAAAGCATTTTTTCATTAAACCTCTTCAAGCATATCCTTGTGCTCTCATCCTCTCGTTGTATAACAATAAACAGCTTAATGAAGCTTTTTTTTTTTTTTAGAATGTTATTAAATCGAGTGTGAATAACTTCATGTAAAGATTATTGAAAGCCAAAATTAACTGGACTCTAAGTTGTAATACCAGGCCTAAACATGCTTGTAAATGTTGAAATGATTGACTTTGATTGGTGAAGGATTATTTGTGTTGATGAAGATGAATTTGTTTAGATTGTTAGTTTATCCAAATTATATAATGAATTAGTCAAGTTTATCTTATAGAATATAGGGTGATTATTTATATAATTACCTAGTTTGTTTGGATAAATTATATAGAAAGTTCATATAAGCTTTATACAAAAATAAATAAATACAAGTTTTTCAAAGATAACTGCTATGGAAATGTTTTTGTGAAACACGTTAGTAGTCTGTTAAGAACGTAATGGACTAAAAAGCTTGAAAAACTTTTTATCAAAGGTTCTTATCCTTATCACATGGATGTGTATATAAGAAAGGGCAATCAGAATCATTTTGTACAACAACACTAGTAGCGGACCAAGAGTGCCCAACTACCTAAGGAGTTAAACAAAGTTTGACAACATATATTCTTGACACACAAGTGGAGTGTGAAGAAAATTCTCAAGGAAAATAGTTTGCTGAAGAGTTGGAGAGTCTGCAAACTCTTAGGGAAAATTCCTATTTAACTGTTAACAACTAGATGTTCTAGTTAGGATGAAAATAATTTAAAGATCGTCACATGTTCTAATAAGCTGCTATGGTAGAAAACAAAACATAATGTTTTTCTTTATAAGTAAGTTAGTATAGATACAAAGGATTTGTAGTAAAAAATACTCCTCTTGTAATCTTCTAAACTAGTGAAAGTTATCTACTTGGGTTTGGCTGCCCTAAAGGGTTTTTTAATCTTTTGAAAAGTTATTCAAAAGGTTTTCTCTTCATAACAAAATAACTTGTTCATTTAAGTTTTTTCACACTTATATTTATTTGGTTATTGATCAATGTTTGCAAGGTGTTAGAAGATTGATTCTTAATATACAAGGAACAAAAACAATAATGTTAAATGGTATCAGAGCACGTTCACTCATTCTAGAGTGAAATGTATTTTCCCTATTGAACATGTCAACATTGATTTCACCACCATAATTCAACTGTGAGAACTATGCTATTAGAAGGTGATGATGAAAGCTTTCCTCAAATCATTAGACGAGAAAGTTTGGCACCAAGATGAGCATGGATGGATGAAGCCTAAAACTCCTTTCACCAACTGGACCAGAGACGAATCCACTAATTGTAATTGGAATAATAAAAGCCTGAATGTTATATTCATAGTCGTGTATCCTGATGAATTTCAAAGAATCTCCATGTGTGAGATAGCCAAGGAAGCTTGGGATATTCTTGAAGTTACTCACAAAAGAACTAAGATGGTGAAAAATTTCAAATTACAAATTCCAACCTCAAGATTTGAAGAGATAAGATTGTTGGAATATGAATCTTTTAATGGGTTTTATCTAAAACTTAACGATGTTGTAAATTCCAAGTTCAATCTAAGAGGAAAAAAAAAGGACTCTTGAATTGTAAGGAAGATTCTAAGATCCCTTGTCTTAAAGATTTTAACCAAAGGTAAAAGCCATGGAAAAAAGCAAGGATCTGGATACTATATGTTATAAAGAATTGGCAGGTTCCTTAAAAACTTATGAATCTACATTGCCTCGTTAAAAGAACGGTAAGACCATTGCACTTAAATCTGTTAAGAAAGAAGATGATTATTCTTCTGATGATGATCTTAATAGTAAAGATATTGCTCTTGTAGCTAGGAAATTCAGAAAATTCATGTTTAAAAAAAAACAATGGTATAGATAAAAATAAAAAGGCAAAGATTTTTCCAAAAGAAATTAGTAAGAAAATGGAAGTAAAGGTAAAATTGAATCTAGAAAAGAGTTAAGTGTTTTGAAAGCGTATGATATAGTCACTTAAGAAATGAATGTCTTAAATTCAAAAGAAATAAAGGAAAAGCCCTTAATTTTACATTAAGTGATGAATCCGATTCTAAAAATTCTAATTCATAATCTGATAAATGAATTTGTTTTCTTACTTTTTCTAGTTTTATTGATGGATGTATTGACATGTAACAAACTATCAATACATTAAGTGATTATGATAAATACCAAATCATTAACAAATTCAATAGTTCTGACATAAATCAAACCATTAGTTATTCTAATGATTCATACATTACTTCTATTATTGTCAATCATGAATTAAGCTTGCATGAAGCTTATGATGACTTATGTAAAAAACTTGTGAAAGTCAAGAAATTAAACAAAAAGTTGTTTAACAAGTTAATAATAGTGGAGAACAAGAAGAACAACCCGGGGGAGACTTTAAAGTTGTTAGAAGTACAAATATCTAGATCTCTTACTAAGATTAAAGCATTTGAGAAAGAGTTAATAGTGTGCAAACAAACATAGAAACAATTAGTAAGATAAAAACTTGATGGAATGTTGAAAGCGTAAAGGGTCAACATTGATTGTACAAGTTTAGGATACACGACACATAAAAATTCGATCAACAATATGTTGTTAGCCTTATTTTCCAGAGGAATTACTTTTGTATAAGGTAAACTAGAAAAGACTATCATGCCTAGAGACGAGTTAAACAAAGTCCAAACATGTAAGTTAAAAGGTAAGTTTACTCCTACTTGACAGCAATTTGGAATTATAGGATAAGCAAAAATGAACTATTTCAATCTAGAAAATAGATTTGTTAATAAGAGTCAAGATCTAAAGTATAAAATTGATTTAGTATTAAATTAATTATGTATTATAGAAAGGAAACATGGTAAGTTAGCAGTTTATGAGAAATCTCAGGAGTTTGGATATTCGAATAAAACAAAAATAAAAAATCAGTGGATAGTTAAGAAAAAAATAATATGTCAATGAGCACATACAATACCGAAAAAAATGAATAAAAATTTATGGTACTTAGATAGTGATTGTTCTAAACATATAGAAGGAGATAAATGTCAATTTAAAAAATTTAAATCCTTGAGTGGAGGATCGATGACCTTTGGAGATGAAAGCACCAACTACTATAAAAGGTAACAGAAATATAAATATTTCTAGTTTACCTACTTTTCATACTATTTTATTTGTAAATGGTCATAAAGCTAATTTACTAAGCATAAGTCAATTTTTTGATGAGAATCATAGTTTGCAGTTTTCTAAAGATGAATGTAATATCTACAATCATGCTGGCAAATGGATCATGAACGGTACTAGAATCTTAGACAACTACTATGAAGTTGTCATAAGGTAACACTAGATGATACTGATCTTTGGCATCAATGCCTTGGTCATATCGACTTTAAAGACTTGTCAAAGATCTCTAAAAGGAAAGTAGTACATGGTCTACTAAATTTACAAACAGTTAAGAAGATGGTATATGAAACATGTTAGGAAGAAAAATAAACTAAGGCTCAACATAAAAAGATTACTGATGTTCTGACCTCAAGACGTCTTGAATTGTTGTATATGGACCTAAAGGGTCCAACTCGAACTGAGAGTCTGGGTGGAAAGAAGTATATCATGGTCATTGTGGATGACTATTCAAGATATACTTAGGCTGTTTTATTAAGATAAAGTTTGAATCCTTTGATTTTGCAAGGAAATTATTCAGAAGAATGCAAGCAAAAAAGAATCTTTCCGTCTCTAGAATTCACAATGATCATGGTAAAGAATTTAAAAACATTAACTTTTCATCTTTTTTTTGACAAACATGGTATACATAAAAAATTCTCTACTCTTATCACTCGTCAACAGAATGGTATAATTGAGAGGAAGAATAGAGCTATACAAAAAATGGCTCAAACTATGCTGAATAGTATGAAAGTTGTATTGTACTTTTTAAGGGAAGTTGTCAACATTGTGTATATATTTTGAATCGTGTTGTGTTTAGATCTGGAACAAAACTCAATCCTTATAAGTTATGGAACAACAAGAAGTTTAATGTCAAATACTTTAGAGTGTTTGGAAGTTCTTGCTATAACTTGAGAGATCGAGAAAACTTATATAATTTTGATAGTGAAGGTGATAAAGAAATATTTATTGGATACTTATCGCACAACAAAGTCCATAGAGTCTACAACCTACAAACTCAAACTATCTTGGAATCAATCAATATGGTTGTTGATGACAATCTAAAGGAATCTATTAAAAAAGATCATGATAATATCATTGAGATAACTAAAGAAACCTTATCATAACAAGATGAAAAAACCTAGGAGGAGAGTTCTTCATATGTTTCTGAACATTCACGAGAGAAAAACCTTTCTCAAGGATTAAAACACAATCATCATGAAGAGAACATTATAAGAAAATTAAATGAAGGTATAAAGTTAAGAAAAAGAGTTATCAATCAAGTTTTATATATGTGTTGTTTATCACAAATTGAACCTTAAAAGGTTAAAGATGCCCTACAAGATAAAAGCTAGATCAATGTCATGCATGAGGAACTAGGTCAGTTCATAAAAAAATGACATATGAAAACTAGTTCCACATCCTAATAGTCACAATATAATTAGAACCAAATGGTTCTTCAAGAACAAATTAGACGAGCATGGAATAATTATAAAAAACAAAGCAAAACTGGTGGTACAAAGATACACTCAAGTTGAAGGGATTGACTTTGATGAAATATTTACATCAGTAACTTATTTGGAATCTGTTCGCATACTAATTGTAATTGATTGCCACTTGAATTTCAAGCTATATCAGACGGATGTAAAGAATGCATTCCTAAATGGAATTCTACAAGAAGAGGTTTATTAGGACAACCTAAAGGTTTTACTAATAATTTATTTCCTAATCATATGTACAGGTTAAAAAAACCCTTTATGATCTAAAATAAGCACCGCGAGCATGGTATGGACAACTATCAAAATATATGTTAGATAATAGTTTTTTAAAAAGACAATCTGACAAGAATTTTTTTTTTAATTTCAGAAACCCCTCTAAATATTACCGATAACTTTTTATTTTGTCGGTGATTTTGATAGTAAAAGAGTAAATAGTCAATAATAATAATAATAAAAGAGCATTAATTACCAGTGCCTTGGAATTCCCATAAATATTATATTATAGTTTATGACATTATAAACTCGTGTTGTGCAAATTAATCAGAATCTTCTTCTTCTTCATCAATTGTCTCCTCCTCAGCTCAAATCATCATTCAATTCCTCAGTATCAATATCAACAAAAATATTATCGGTGATGCAAAAATTTGAATTTTCTTCTAAGTCATTAGATGAAGCAACTCGATATGGATCAACTAACTCATCAAGTTGAAAGACATCATCTCCCACAGTTAATTCATCGTTCCTATCCTGAACAACCTCGACACGACCCCTGGATTTGGTTATCACTACGAATAATCAATCACCTCTTGAACGATCCTTTATAAAGAAAAAAGTGTATGTGTAATAAACTTGTCAACATTGCTTGGTGAAAACAAAGACATTGTCGACATTGTTGAGTCTAACCTTTAAATTAATTTTGACCAAACTATGATAGAGATCTACTCTAATTCCTCTGTCAGTGGTGTCATACCAATAACATTTGAATAAAAACTATATTTTGTTCACTATGATATTACAATTCAATTACCTCTTCTAACTTTCTATAGTAGTCAACTTCAAACTCATTAGAAGTCAATCTTTTAACACAAACCTCACTATTATATGTCTTTCTATCATGCTCATATTCTTTAGTATGAAATACATGTCCATTGATGAAATACTTATTGTAGCACTTCACCTTTCTTTCAGGACCTAGACTTAGTAAAGACAAAGTAACACTAGCATTCCTTCCTAATTGATAAACTTGGTACAAGAAGTACAACCATGAACAATTAACGAGAAACATGTAATGGAATTAAGTATCCTGAAAGATAAGAATAATTAAACAGTACGTACTTGTGTTCTGAACCACGTGGAAAATTATTCATCTTATTATTAAAAGATTTGGGATTCAGTCAACTGTGAGCTTTGAAATAGTAAATATTGACGATGTTACCTACAAGGAATTCAACAATGTATCAGTTATGATATTATAAGAGATAATTTGTTAAAAAATAATGACATGTTAGTAGTATTTATTAAATAAAATGTCTTAGTTCATCATAGTTAATAACACATAATTATATGCTTGTCTAAATTCTATTTTAGATAAATATCTTCATCTCACAATATTTTTTTGTATGGGTTATCTAGGATAGGAGAATATTGACAAGTTCTCACTTGAAGATACTTTCCCACCATCATTATGCCTTAGAATGTGGTTGATTTTTGTTCTCAATTGAGACTCAAAACAGTACGAGATAAATATTGAGATCTTTTCAACAATATAGACCTCACATATTGAAGCCTCAACACACGCCTTATTTTTTACTTTTTTCTTAAAGCTAAACAAGTACCTGTATGGAATTAAATGAATGTTTTGAATTATGTAAAGAAAGATAATTTTTTTTAATTATGATGCATGTGTAATCCCTAACCTCTTAAATAGATACATCCATCTATATTGGACTAGGCCTTCAAATTTTACCTTAAATGATAAATGTATGGGTAGATGCCCCATCAAGTCTAAAAACAATGGAGGGAATATCATCTCATGTTTGTATATTCTCTAGATGATATACATTTCAAGCCTTTTCATGTGTTATGTATGCAACTTATTGGAGCATATATCTCTAAAAAAATGACTGATCATAAAAAAAAGATGTTTTATCATTGTTTGTTAATGTAAATGCCTTGTTATTTTCCATACAGTATGGAGATACTAGTTTTCCATACATGCTCCAACTAGAAACCATAGGAAAATCATTGATATTCCAAATCAAAGATGCCTTCATCAGAAATTCATATTTCCTCGATACATTATAAGTCCCTGGATGCCCACAACTGCTTCAACTCATCAATTAACGGTAAAAGATAAACATTTATATTCTGACTCGGACTATTAGGACCGACTATGGCAATAGATAAAAACATGAACTACAACCTTATAGACATCCCTGGTGGCAAGTTATAAACTATGAGTACCATCAGCAGGCAAGAATAAGGAGCAGCAAATGACCCGAATGAATTGAATTCGTCTATATATAACCCAAGATGCACGTTCCTTGATTCCACTAAAAACCGAGGATGCACACTGTTAAAGTGTTTCCAAGCTTCAGCATCACTCCGTTCACTGCATCATGTGATTGGTGTCATGTCATGTGCTCAACAGTCTTTAGTGACATGAAAACCTATGCAGTCTAGGTGTGATTGAAAAGTTTCTAAGTTTTCTGTGTGCAATAAGAGTCTTTCCCCTGCCAAATCTAGGTTTATAATGAGAATGCCCACATGTTCTACACTCGGTCAACTCTGTATTTTCATGGTAGTACAACATGTAGAAGTTTGGACACATGTTAATTTTTTGGTATCTTAAACCGAGGGGTTTTATCATGGACTTAGCTACATAAAGTTCTCTTTCAGCCTGTTCTCTTCAGGTAAAATATTTCTCGCTCATTCGACAATTCTGTCATAACTGGCATCACTCAACCCATGATCTAACTTGATGATGAACACATATGCAATAACCGATAATTTATTGTGATTTATGCAACCATTCCATAATGGTTCATCAAAATCTTTTAAAAGATAAAAAAATATAGCTACGTTTGCATTAGGTTCTTTATCTATGATTGGAAATTGACCGGCATGACCTTGATTCATTCTCATCGCATCTATAACCATATTCCTATAAAGATTACTATTGTCACCTACAACTTCATGCACGTTACTAGCACTAGAAGTTAACTCAACCATCCTCTCTACCATGGTAATATGAGGAACATATGGTTCTCTATGTGCATACCAACATAGATTTCTCCATAAACTATTTTTATAGAAGATGCATCGTTACAACAATTGGATCGATAAAGTTTTTATTATTACACCTCTTGCATGGACATTTAATACCGCCTTCACTAATATTTCTCATATTAGATAGTGCATAATTAATAAAACCTTAAACCCTATTACAATAATCTATTATTTGCAACCTCTAGGGTGAATCTCAATATATTCATGAACAATCATCCATTACTTATATCAAACCTATTTAAATAATGATGACAACATGTATTAATTAACTACGTTAACTAAATAAATTTGCAAAAATATTAGTTTAGCTCAATCTTATTCAATCTATTTTAATAGTTCTCTTAATTTATCATCAATTATATATCTACATAAATTCAAATTTCTACACATTTACTCAAAGTTACAACTTGATAATAAAATTGAAAAAATATAAAAACAAACTCGTTAAATAAGTCATTATTTATTTATACACAAAAAAATCATAAATCTATACAACAAAATTATATGAGAAAAAATTGTAAAACAAGTAAACACCCAAACAAAATACATTAACTACAATAATATGAAAAAAAATTAAAAAAAATTATGTTCAAATAAAAAAAGTGTAGAATTGCTTACTTAAGGTGGAGAATCCTCAATAAAATTTGAATTAGAACACGGATGCTGACAAATCAAGTATTGTAGTGGTCATATTTGTTGTTGGAGGTTGAATTGTGTTGAGATTGAGAGGGGGTGGTTGTTTGTTGCAAAAAAAAAAGCATAAAGAAGAAGGATAAACGAAGAAGGGGAAGAGGAGGGTCGATCGCCAAGTCATAAATTAAATATTATCGATGGATTCACCTACGAAATTATTTCATCGGGCATTCCATCGGTCATTATGTCCGTAAAAAGTGTGACATCACCGTACGATTTGTATTTTTGAATCTCACTGTAATATTGTTCGTAATTCTATGGGTATATACCGATGGATTATTTCCGTCGATATATTTATGGACAAACTTTACCGTTGGATTAATTTTGTTGGTAATATCATTAGTAAAAGTTACATGTCATCGTACTATTTTGACTTTTCTTTTCTTTTCTTTTTTCCACTATAATTCCCTTGGTATATACCAACAGATATAGCGATGAAAAATTTTGTCGGTAAAATTCACCGCAATCTACCGATAGAAAAATTCTGTCGATATTTCTGTTTGTATTTATCAAATTTCTAGTAATGATTATTAGGATATATTTGATATATAGGTTATATTTTCTTGTAATAAGATTTATAAATAATATAGAGAAAATATAGAAAAGCCACCTAGTCTTGGAGATAATGGACACTTTGATTCGAAACAAATTGTAAATGATAATTGCACCAGGCACGATAATTAATTAGTATATGTAACTATAATACTATATGTTAATTAGTAAGTACTTGTAAGTATTATAGTATTTTTAACGTTATTCAATAATTATAATTTTTTAATAAGTAAGATTTCAGTTTGTCTCATCCTAGCCGTGGACTCATAAAGTAATAATTTAAATCTCTCGTTCTCAATTGTAGAGAAAAACAGAAGGATTTCTTTTCAGAAAAACTCATAATTTTTTTCTTTTAATATATATATATATATATATATATATATTCCTCTTGGAAAAGTGGTTGATGAGTTTATTCATTGATTTTAGCAATGATACCAAGAAGCACCTACATTTGGTAGAGATAAATTTAAAGAAGCTCGTGCCAATAAGAACCGCTGATTAAAATTCAAGAAATAGGCAAGCAAAAGAGAGCAGCAAGTTAGTGCAGTTCTGCCTGTCTAGCTAGCTAGCTTCATGTTTACAGTTAGAAGAAAGAATAATGGCCAATATTGATAGCTCATCCACACATATCCCTTTCTAGTAGCATATGTATGGCTAGGTGGTCAAAGTTAGAATTTTCAGGTAATCTCTAGATTGATGCTTTTGGATAAATATCATGTGCAGGGCTATCATGAACTCAACTTTGTGCATGTTTGATGCCTTTTGTCCTCTTAGTGCCAGTTTACATGTGAGCTAAGGTCATCGATGTTTGATGTTCATGGCTGAAGCACAAATAATTCTCGTTACCGTAGAACATAAACCCCCAAAATCAACTAGGTTAACACAATTTCGAACCTAATAAACGTAGGGTTTAAACCCTAAAACTCACTTTTGTGCAGGTTAAGGTCGACCAGCACCAACCAACCATCGATCTCTTTTGGTGACAATCTGAGAGTGTTTCCCACCTAGCTCTCTCCCTTCACTAACACGAATCCAAGAGATCGAGGGAGAGAAAAAGATAGGGAGAGAGAGCCAACTTTGGAACAGTTTTTTAAGCTTTGGATGCTTTATAAAGATACAAAACACTTTATGGCAAATGTCAACCTCTTAAATCTAAAAGTCAAGTACTTTTCTCACCATCATCGTTCTCTCTATGCCGCCTCTCTCTCTATCTCTCTCTCTCTCTCTCTCTCTCTCTCTCTCACACACACACACACACTCACACTCACACACACTATACATGTATAATTAATGGCTTATGATGGGGGGCTCTCAAGGAAAGAGTCAATGGCTACACAGACTCATTTGGTGTCTTCCTGTCTCCCTGGCTATATGTATGATAATGGGGCTCTTTGTTTCTCGTTTTATTTTTCACTTTCATCTCTCCTCTTGGAAGAAAAGGGCATACAAAATTAGGGTTTGGGACAGTAAAACCCCACCAATGGGGCATGTCCACTGAGGCATGTTTCCCATTTCACATTGCGTGATTTTGCAAAATTTACAAAGGTGGTAGTCTCCATCCAGCCCCGTATTAGGGACCCAATTGCTACTGGGTGGAAGAGAGCCGGCCCCATACTTTGTCATGCACCAAAAGAGTGCTTAGACTCCACAAGATTTGGCCCCACCATGCACCTTTCTCACTCTAGAATTGTTTTCCTTTGCTTTGCTTCCATTTTACACCTCTCTCTCTCTCTCGTTGGTTTGAGGTGGTGTCGGGGGTCCATGCATGATAGGAGGTGTAAAGGTAGACATGGATAGAGCGCAAGAATCCCCGCTTGATAGGCTGCTCATGTGAGGGAAAATCTTGATGCCTTTGCTACTAATTATAGCACAATATATAATACATGCCATGATTAGGAGTGGTATTAAAGTATAGTATGAATTTTATTTGTCATAACCTTTGGAAAGGAAAGGAAAAGGGTTTCATTAGGATAAGTGAGTCTGAACAGTTAAGGGTTAGCTTTAATGGCATTAATCATCTCTCGACATAATATATAGCAACATCACCATGCATCAATATTTCTCCTTTTCTCATGTCACTATATGGAGATAATAGAAGCATCTTTATGTTTGTTAAAAAGGTATTGTGTACCCTTGAGTGGTTTTTCTTCCTCCTTTAGCTACTTCGATTCCTTAATTTAAGTTATATAAGGTTAGACATCATGATATCATGGTTAGGTTTGCTTGTTTAGCCAAAAATGAAAGGACAACTTACTGAAGAATACTCGATTTCGATTTTTTTTTCTTGCGCCAAATTAAGGAATATAATTTCCCTGTGAATATATAGAGAAAGACCTACATTCTTGTGCTTATAATCAACATTTTTGGCGTTACTTCTCGTTGGGTTTTCTTTCTTTTCATATCACATTTCCCATACCAATAGGGGTTGCATTTATAGACATTTTATTCTCATGCACCTTTCAACTTTTCATTGTAAATGACTATATTTTATGTTTCTAGAAAAGAAAAGAGAATAATGCAGTATTTTATCTTTCACATGATTTAGAGATAATATAAATTAAAGCTTAGCCACCGGAGGAAAGAAAAGGCGATCACAAGATGGGAAAAAACAACAATAGATGTGATATATTATAGGTTTGCGCATTGTGATATGGAATGGGAAGTGATGCGGAGGAGATAGTCTAGCTGTTGTGGAGGACTCACGCGCGAACAAGATTGCTTTTAGAATAGAAAATAGTGTTTTATCAGTATAAAAAAAGTCACAAATACATTAATATTTTCGTGTTATAATTATAAAAGATGACAGAAATGAAAATTTAATCTAACTGTTTGAGAAAATCGAAAACAATATAAATCTGGACACTAATCTAGCTAGATTTATCAATAAACATACAAAATATGTAATACATAAAATGGATATTTATCAAAAGAAAAGAAAATAAACAAAAAGAAGAATACAGGGGGTGGAGACAGAAAAGAAAAATAAAAGACGCGGTTGCCTTGGATGATATTCAACCAGCAGTAAGGAAATTTGTCAGGTGAAGGCTTTTGTTCGAGAGAAAAGGGAGCGAAAAAGCAAGGGTTTTTTCTGTTGACCGATCGAGATTCTTCTGGTTTCTTTTCTTGAGCATGCATCGGTTGTATATTCTTGTTTTTTCTTTTTTAGGACCAGATAGAGTTGCAGTGGGCCAATGCGTTTGCATTTTTTGGATTGGGTGTCGTTTGTTAATGGATGCCAAATTACATTTTTCATGGAAAATAAAACAATAAGGCACCTTACCTATACTGGGCATGCATGCACATCCCCTGTCTCTCTTGGCAGGAATATATGTGACTTGTGTTTTGTTGGGATTTATTTTTTATATATGTGGCCATGCATGCTGCTTGTGGGTCTAAAGTTTAGCATCATTGGCTATACGAATGTGAACGAAAGCAAGCTCGCAGAAGCTCCCAGCAAACAAGGTTCTCCTGCTCTAGCCCATCTCCAGATGAGGTGAAAAGGATCACGCAAGGCCCTAAAAGAGACAAATACATTGAGCATTGTGTTGGGAAAACTTTGTGGCAGAAAATCGAAATAATTCAGTGGTGGAAAACTTGAGGATCAGATAATGTAAAACAAGAGAAGGCAACAGTGATACGTTGAATTTTGAGATTCCATTTCCACATCAGTCTTGACAATTGACAGATTTCATGAGACAGACATCATGAAGGTAATAGTGATATCATTGATACTGTCGATATATGGGAAGTAAAAACCCGCTTTATTGACCTCATTTCAAATTTCCCATATCTCACCATTGGAACCTGCTGGCTTTTAGAGCTGGAAATTTATACCATACGCCGATATTTATGAATATTATAATTAATTAAGGTGCCATTGGAACCTGCTGGCTTTTAGTGCTAAACATTTGGCCAAAAGCTTATGATGATCTAATTAATACATCATTAGTGCTGGATTAGCGCAAGAGTTAGAACTTTTATGGAACTAATCCATTTCTTTTATAGGTGAACATAATCAACATGCAACATATTTTGCACATGGTTTTCATCTTGTTACTTTACAGTAACACCATTGCTAATTAATCAACTATTAAGTGGACAAAGCCTTTCCTAGATTATGCTTCATACTTGTGAATTACTTGGTCCAATTCACGAAACTAAAGCAAAAAACAATGGCAATATTCATTAAATTCGAACTCTTTAAAATTGCTGTGTCATTTTTTTGTCTTTTCAACTGTCACGTTTGTTATACTTTAATTAATTTATATGTTAATGGAAATTGAATCTTTTTATCGTGTGATTTTAAATATGCAACCTTAATGTCTGGAGAGGAGATAGGATTTTTGGTTTGGGGGGCAAATTAGAAAAAACAAATTAGAGGGGGCAAAATTTAATTTTATTTTATTTTTAGGGCTAAAAATATAAATTGTTAAAGGGAGGGGGTGAAAAAAAATTTCCTCGCGGGGGCCAGCCCCCTAGTTCCACCACTACTTAATGTTATAGGTAGGGGCGGAGCTAGAATTATTTGTTGGGGAGGCTAAAATTAATATAACAAGATATAATATTTGTTTTAATTTATTGTACATGAGTTGTAAAACAAAACATGCATAATTTAATTTTATTCAAATAACTTACTACAAACATTTAATGCCTTTGTATAAGGTAAAAGGTTTAGAGCAATACCAAATTAAGTCAAAGCAATGAAGTTAATTTCATCTTCATAATGTATTCATCACTTTAATGTTGTTAGTTTTTATACCTATCAAATATAAACATACAAAGTATATAAGAAACATTAGATAAAACGAAGCATTATTTATGTTTGATAAACTTTGAAATAAAACAAAAAAAAATAATAAAGAATCAATTATTCTTAGTTTGTTCATCGTTTAACCTAAAATCAAAACATATATCGTAAGAAAAAATTGATAATTTTGGTGGCTCTGCTAAAAACAAAACATAAAAAAAAAAGATCCAAG
>Ga0307517_10002612_pt1 | contig 28675 bp, 28 predicted proteins | sample 23_EM_MG_FD_194515 | JGI IMG/M metagenome (GOLD analysis project Ga0307517, IMG submission 194515) | Populus trichocarpa ectomycorrhiza microbial communities from riparian zone in the Pacific Northwest, United States - 23_EM | ecosystem: Host-associated > Plants > Roots > Unclassified | place... | reverse complement strand
GGGAATCCCTTCGATGTCGCGCGCAATGTACGACCACGAACCCTCATCCTCCTCGAATGCAATGCGAATGGTCGCGTTCCTTCCCGAAAGGAACTTGAACTTGATGTTGACGTAGGATTCCCATTCCTTGATGACCTGCTTCACTTTGTTTTGCTGGTTCTTCGTCCCAACGGGCTTGACGAAGCAGTAGGTGATGGTCTGTTGGAGGGTCAAAATAACTCAATAAAGGGGACACGCAAATCACGTTACCTTTTCGTTGTCCCACATGCGATCGGCATTGGTGAGGATAGCGCGAAGGTGCCCAAGGCGGGTCTTTTGAGCACCGCCGGTCCTTTTATCGAAGGCAGCGCACCCGCGGAGATGCCAGTCTTCGTCGGGGTGTTGTTCGACATCATTATGTACGGCGGGTTGTTCAGACATGGTACGGACAAAGATGAAGGGAAGCGAAGAAATTTGGGAGTATCCTTGGTTGGGATATGGAAGAAAAGAACGCTCCGAGGTCCTTTTATCTTGTCCTGCAGGATCTGGACTAAATCAGGCACCTTTGAAGCTCCACAAACCATAGACAATGATAGGCATTTACGACGCTGGGGTTATCATGTGTTGCGGTAATGCTAACTCTATTGAGAGCGAGTTCTCAGCGCTCATCTGGGAGGGAACAATGTACGGTCTTCATTCCACCGCTTTCGAATCATGGCGAGATTCTCTTCCGAAATTGTAAGCTGGACAAGGTAAAATCGCTCTTAGGCTAGCGATGCGCCCACGAAGACCCGTCCGACTGACATCTGTGCGAAAAGAGCACAGGGGAATATGTGACTTGAGGCGGTGTGCCGCGATAAGGAATGGTGCATAAATGCAGAAGTGTCGAGGAATAGGTAGGTATTTTCATTCCCTTCGATCGGTTCTCAACGGCCGTTAAACCATTTCGTGATTCTCGTCGATCAGGGTTCATTCCAGCTGTTAGAAAGTGGGCTTGTTCGTTCAAAAGATAAGTGATTAACTCTTCTGTGGTGCGCACGCGTTCGGGTTACAGTGGCCGTTCCGGACGACCTGTAGAAACCGTAGAAACCTGCAGGGCGAACAGACATACGGCCAAGGTTCCATGCTGCTGGATAGAAAGGTGGCGTGCTAAACAAGAGGCTTGGGATGGTGTTGGTATGCAATTGTTGACAGAGGGCGGCATGCCCAGAGCGCCAAGCATTCGGCAGGTGGGCTCAGGGCGTTTTCCTATTCAATTATATGGTATCCCATCCATATACCTTCCAAGCGAGCGCGCAGCTAGAGCGCGCAACTAGAACCAGCTCAATGATGGGCCCGATGGAGAGCCGTGGGAATTAAACAAACAGCGCCACGTTGGTAACGAGCCTATAGAAAACGGCCAGCCAACTAAACTGATATGAATATGGGATTGAGTGAAATTTATGGTCATGAATAAACACTCACTAGCTTTGAAATACCTCAAGGGTAGAAAAATGTGCCACCGACGCGGTCCGTCTATCGAAAGAAGGGGAAAAGAACTCGAACCTCAGAGGGTTTGGAGCCAGGAGGACCCTCCTGGATTGAAATTGGGATAGGCGGCGGATAGGGTGACACAAGATCCGAGTTGAATCATTCGTCGATGTAATAGAATGCACCGGTCATATTTGGAAAGGCTGTACCACGAATCGTTGGTGTAGTCGTGGTCGCAAAGCAAGCTTGATTGCATTATCCCGGTCCGCTTCTTCCGCCGAATTCGACCCCGTGACCTTCCTTCGTCACTTTTTTTTTCTGAGCCTCGTTATTCCGGGTTCCTACACCTCCTTCACCTATCGATACGAAACCTATCGAACCACAAAAATGGATAAACCACCGATTACTGTCTCACAGCCCGTGGTATTCTCCACGCAGACGCAATACCCGTTGCCAAGCCAAAAATTTATGATCCCAGCCTCATGGAGGCGATATCAACTTTCGCAGCTCGTGAACAAAGCACTATCGTTGGAGAAGCCAGTTCCTTTTGATTTCCTAGTGCACGGGGAATTGCTACACGCCACTCTGAGCGAATGGTGCTCAGAGCATGGGGTCGGAGAGGTGCGGAATGGAACTATTCGACGCGCGTGGATGACTTTATAAACTCCTAAAAACAGGAAGAGACGCTCGAGATCGAGTATATCGAGTCGGTTATGCCTCCGCAGAAGATGTCAGATTTCCCACATGAAGATTGGGTATCGTCAGTTTCATGTCATATTCAAGGGTACGTTTGGAAATTCACATACCACAGCTTTCTTGACATTTCACTCCAGCTACTTCCTGACTACATCATACGACGGCCAAATACGAGCCTTTGACTACTCAAAAAAGCTGGTATTATCTACCCTTGCGCACAGCGCACCTATAACCTCGATGTGCGTGACACCCACTACGACGGACGACTCGACCTACACAATTGCGACCTCTTCGCACGACCTAACCTGCCAAATCACTCAAATAAACCTTGAAATGCCCTCTTCCTCAAAAGCTCTCTCATCACTCCATCTCCACACCGCACCAGTTTCGTCGATATCATCCAATACCAGTGGCACGCACCTCCTCACATCGTCCTGGGATGGCCTTATCGGGCTATGGGATACGACAGTACCATCATCTGACGAAGTTCCCGAACCCACGCCAAACGAACGAGATCGCAAAAAAAGACGGCGTACGGAGAATACTGCGAAGCCAAAGAGAAAGGCGCCGTTGCTGGTTCTCAAGTCGCATACCGGGCGAGTCGCGAAGGTGCTGTTTTCGTCAGGCAGCGAAGAGAACAAGGCTTACAGCTGTGGTTTTGACTCGACTGTTCGTCGATGGGATACAGAGCACGGTGTTTGCGAACATACCATTGTCAGTCTTTTCATTTTCCTACTTTCTCCTACTCATCTTTACCTTTTGCGTAGAATGTATCGGAAAAACCATTTTTAGATCTAGCCTTGACTTCAGAGGGTAACAACGCCCTCGCCGTATCCACCGATCGCACTTTGACACTCTATGACCTCCGCACGAGCGGTTTCACCGCGGCTTCGGCTACTTTCCATCATCCCGCAACGCCGTCTTGTGTGGTGCCATGCGAGAGCAACTCATATCAAGTCGTCACTGGTGCTTATGACGGAGTTGTCCGCGTGTGGGATTTACGGAGCACCAAGGCTGCAATGGCGACCTTCAAAGCGTGGGATGGGCAAAAGAAAGTCTTGGCTTTGGATTGGAAGCGCGGTATTGTAGGTGTGGGCGGGGAAGGCGGGCTGGAAGTGTGGAGAGTCGGTGAGGAGAAGGCATGATTTGAGGTGGTTCGCACGATTGTACCCAGAGTGGAATGCTATGGATACGATTTTACCTTTCGTGGGCTACCCAGACCATTTCTCTCTTTTTTTTTTCAGCACTAATACTAGAACCGCTTTGTACAGCTCGATCTTTTACTAATACAAGGACGACAATTGGGTCTGAAATCTTTACAGATTCCCTCCAGATCGTTCACTCGGGTACAAAACCAACCCCGATGCTCACTACCATATCTTCAATATTCTTGATTGAAACGGAAACCAAGCTATTTATGCCATCATACGCCAGCACATTATCGGCCATCGAGTCGTCAATGTGGTATACTGCAACTCAATTTCAATCTCATCGCATTTCTTGAATACAAGAAAGACTCACTCAAAAGGCCATGTCCAGGTAACGCAGCATCGTACCCGGTGTTTCCCCGATTTTCGACCAAGAAATATTCCGAGCTGGTCTAGTTTTCTTTCGTCCAGAGCCTGTGCACTTTGCCGTCGACCTTCACATCCGTTATCGCAACGCTCCGATCTGAAGTTTCATTGATCACCTCAAGCCACCCCTGCTGCTTCTTACACCACGCAGACGGGTGGGAGGGGGTATCACCTGAACCAATCCAGCCCCCAGACGCCATCAAACACAAATCTCCCAATCCTGCGTTCTGTTTCACAGCAGCCGGCTCAGAGTCGACGATCGGGACGTGGAGGTCGGGCCATCCAAATACCAGGTGTCCAATTTCATGATGTGCCATACCGAGCGTCACGTCCTCTGGAAGGGTAAGGAACGCATAAACTTTACTCTTCCCATTCCCAATCGCCTCTGGCATCACCCATTTGGCAGACCAGAGATCCGTAGGGTCGTGCGTCACCTCGGCGCCTTGCCCAGCATGGACAACCATGAAAGCGTCGACATATCCATTAGAATCACAGTCGTACTGCGCTGTGTCCTCGAGGAACGGTTCGACTGCTGCGTACGCGTCTGCTGCTAGTGTTTGCAGGTTCAGTGCAGGTGTAACACCTAGTCCGACCTCGTTATTCGCATACTCCGCCATCGTACGGGACATGCGGAATGTCCCGAATACGTCACCGACAAAGTTGACCAGCCTGCGGGTCACTTCTGCGTAGTAATGCGCTAGACTCCCTGGCTTACCCGAGAGGTGAAGCGCTGTGCCGCCCGTGGATGGATCGGTTTGTCTGGGAAGTCAACGAGGGCAACGATGCACCTGATCGTGCCCCGGAGAGGCGTGCGCGGTTGGACGGGGTTGCTGACGGTGCTGGGGGATGTGCCTGGCGGGAAGTGGGTTTGGGGGACGATGATTCCGTCGTTTAGGCCGAATCGGTGCGGGATTTATATTGGGAGGAGTGATTTATCCTCTGGAGCAGTGACGATAGGATCCTGAGCGGCCGTGGTGGTTGGTGGTCTACACATGCGGGGTGCTCGGTGCTCATTTCCGCTCGAATCCTTTGGGATTCGGCAGATTTCAATTCGTCTGCGAGCAGTCCTAGTCAACGTCGGTCATATAAAAAAACCCCTCCGCAGACCCACTTCTTTCGTTCTATGAAGGGCTCTATTATGTAGTACAATTGTAAATTCGGAATGTTCAAGTACCGATGCATCCTATCCAATCCTTCTGCCAAGGTGGTCGCGTTATAAATAGATTGGTGTGCCTTCACAACAGCGAGTGTAGAAACTTGCTAGAAAGGCGTAGAATTGAGGCCCGAGGGTGATTAATTCACTGAAAATTCCTCGTGGAAGGCCAAAACGCATATATTTTGCAATTTTACCATCAATCGAAAGACTATTTCTACGATCATCATTTATGGTGGCTGGTTCCTGGGATAAATAGAAGTCCCGGCTTTTGGGTGTGATCGACAGACCTGCAGGACAATTGAAAATAAGAAAATATATAGTCATTTACATAAATATAATAAAACAGGGTATATCACTCCGTTGCTCCGGTATTACCCCAACCTGTGGGATGAACCTTCTGGCGTAAAGCGATCAGTTTGATGGCCAACCAGCACCAAGAAATATCCAAGTTAGACCACATAAGTCTTCACCAAGCCCAGCATTTCCTAGTGCATATTCAATATAACTCACTACTTTACATGCTTTCTCCTCCGTTCATTTTTCGGATTTCTTTCCCGACGCGGAGGTGAAACGCGGAAAGCAGACGACGGAGATAGCTTCCAAAATGTCTGAAGGAGAGCTTGCCACAAAGGGGACCCGACAATTGGAGGATCTCCACTAGTTCCTTTTGGGCGACTGCTGGTGTACGGTATTCCCGGTACAGCTTCGGAGCTTGAGGGGGAAGGGAGCGACTTCCAGGCTGCATAGGACCGTGGAAGAAGGTCGGAGAAGCGGGTGTGAGCTGAGGAAAGCTATTATAAGGTATCAGTGCACATTGCTTGTGGGTTACAAAAAGAAAACAAACCGTGATGTGGTATTTTAGAAGACCCATCTGTAACTCCCGCCATCGTGCATACTTCTGAAGAGCGTTATACCCATTTCCCATTGGTTTCTTGCCCAAGGATGGTGACGACAGCGAAGGTAGTGAAGTCGGTGCTTCGGAACGGAGATCGTCCTTGATCCAACGCCACCACTCTGCTATGCCGGTGACAAGGCAAGAGAATTCGGAGAAGAGGTCCAGGTTGGTTAACAAGTCATCTCCAACATCGTTGAGGGAAAAATACCGAGTTTGGGCTGGTATAAGACAAGAAAGTCAGTACAGCAAGCTCCTTTGCGAATTTCTACTGACCGTGCATTGGATAAACTGGCAAGAACACTTTAACACTACTACCCTTGGAAAATGCTGCGATCTATAAAAACGCTCAACTCATGGTAAATCTCTAATACGGAATACGTACCTTACATATGTCGTGTCTGATATTACCAAACCCCTCCATAACGCTCGTAGAGATGTCGTACCCCTTTGATGAAATAGAACGAAGGTCAACCAAGGTAACTTTTCCCTCTCGGTTTTCTCCCTCAGAATCACACAAAATCATCGCAGTCGATGCCAATTGTACCCCGAGATGAGCATTGTACATACTTGAATCAATCAATTTGATGAGGGCGCCTATTTTCTCTGCAACATTGTTGAGCAACGGGTTAGGTCCTGAGGAGCTGATGGGAGGGTAAGAATGACAATGTTATTATAGGGAAATATTGCGACGAATACACCGACCTCCGCATGTGAGCAAAAAAAGCAAGCCGCTCAAGTGTTTTCTTAGTCGTTTTGGCGATTGCGTTGAGATCGAGCTCAGTTACAGGGGAGGACTCCTGAGCTATTGATTCAATGGGTTCCCTCATCGGGCTGGTCTTCCGCTAGGTAGGACTCGAGACTTTGGAGAGGAGCGGGAGATCAACGTGTGGGGTTAGGTGTGGTTATTTTTCACACTGTTGAGTTAGGGCCGCCGCCAGTGGCTCGCCGCTTTACGAGTGGAGGTGTAAAAATATGTAGCTTACCCAAGCCTGGAAAGAACCAAGTAGATAAGAATATGGTCACAAGCCCACAAAATATATCCCCGAACCTCGCGCCATCAAAGAAAACAGACGTGGACCCCAGTAGGCAAGTGATTGATCGGTGCTATTCCTGGTGCTTATATCAAAGACCACTAGGTTCATCTGTCAAGTGTTGGATCAGATAAACTTAGGGCGTAAATCACGCATCACGAGCCTATTCAATAGGGGAGCCCACTTGATTATCTCCTACAAAATGTGGGCTCAACCAGAATGGAATGCGTTCTACATGATGTAGCAGAACTCCACAATCAGTGATGCGCGCACTGTAAGAACAGCAGGCAAGAATGGACTCAACTAGCAGATCTTTGGACCAACGGCGAAATTAATTACGGTACTTTTGAGCTGTAATAGCGGGCGCCCGCGGTGTCGACTCGGATTTTCAACTCACGAATCACCTATGGATCGTTGGATGTCCTCCACAAGGACTCAGGAATGAAATATGCAGGGCTGGCAAAACCACGGCGATCATTTGTAGTGGGACACACTGCTGTGGTGGGACTATTTAGAGGGGGTCAAAATCGCTTTGGCAATGGAATGGAATGTTGTATTAGCTAACTACATTACGGCAAAAACTCGCAAGAGGCAAATTTGCCGCACGTGTGTCTCTTTTCAACCTCCGCTTGAAATAAGAAATATTTAAATCATGCAACGTAACAATTCTACTCTGGTGTGAGACGGCCAAAGACGAAATCGATTTTCCAAGCCTAAGCGTTAGCACAAAGCTTAAGGAGATACCATTTCACTAGAACGTCTCCCGACCGAACGCGGACCAGCGCAGGCCAACTCTATCTATCAATGTTCTTTAACGACCACCATGCTGCCCAGTCGCATTGTATGTACCGACACCGTCTGTGTGCGCTCTCTCCAAAACTCAGAGATTAGGGGCCGCAAGAGACTAGCGATGCGTCACCTTGCGTCACCACCGTCACGGATGCACTCTGACATCGTGTCAACGTTTCAGCATGTTACTGCCTCTTCTTTTATTTCCTCCGTTACAGCGACACTGTCACCGACAGGCACGCTCAGAGCTGATGCCCATACTTACCTTTCATTTTCGCTGTAACCTTGTTATGGCAATGTCCTGTTCTTCCAAGAACGGCCATCTTGGATGTCCCACTATCTCCGCCGATATAAACGACCTCCCATTATCATCCTGGGTACATGGACCTCTGCAGCGCCGACCTATAATACGTGCCGGAATTCCTCAAGAAATCCACCTTCAAGAATCATGTACTGTCAATGTTTCGGACCTTCTCAGCGAAACTTGGGATGAAACCTTTTCCCCGGTCCCATCGGGGAAATCGTCCCAAAAAATGAGCAATGCCGCTCTGAGTCGGAAGCGACTGCGTGGAGACCCCACTACCCTGAGCTCGCTTCCAAGAACTTCTCTTCGGGAAAGGGCATTATCTCATTATAATGAAGTTGGCCAGGGAACGATTAACAAGGTTTCTGGAGAATCATTGCACAATTTCGCTATCCGACAACGACGGGAACGTGAATGCATTCATCGTCGTTCATGCAGGGTGCAATCCGGGGAGGCGAGGGGTCTTTGGCCCTGGCAAATAAATACTTCGCTTTGACACTCCCCTTTGAAAAAGATAGTTTGACAAAAGTATACGCCTTCCCCCCTCTTCCCGATAACCCTTCCTTGGGGATATGTGCGCACAAATTTGCACATCTTCTCTTCGGCTGGCCCCATGATATCGGGGGCTCAAAGGCAGCCTTACCGGTAAAGATGCTGGGAAACTTTGTTTAATAGGGAACTACATCGTGGCTAGGATTGAAGGATCCTTGTCGGCGCATCCTGCAAGCAACGAGGCTGGGTCGACGTCGTGAACGAAGGGACATTTGCCATACCACCTCCAGTACGAAGTTAAAACGCGGCAGACTAGTTCATCGGCTCGAAGGATGGAGATCAGCAATGCACGCAGTACTTTCTCGGTTTCTGGGTGAGAACTGCAGACGGACGGGGTACGATCAGTATTTGCCGGGAGAAGGCCTCCTGAGTAAATCTTTTGCGTAGAGTTTGATTGCCTCTTGGATCTCTTATCCCTCCAAATTTAGCATGGCACGTCCATGAACACGGTAAACGGCACCTCAAGGCTGGATTTACCAATAGAGGCGACTCAGAGGATCCCTTCTTGGGTTCTGGAACAAATGCCTCATTCCAGACCGACCCCAGCAACACGTACTCATCCGTGGCCGTCAAGGGTGCACCCACCATATATATAGATTCTATGCTTGTGAAAGTATTCGTCCAGTCTCGTCCCATCGTCTGCATATGACATGTGACCCGTAACCTTAAGGAAAAGTCGAAATTGTTGTGTACATACGTCCTGCACATGCTACGAATCAGTTAACAGGTCACGCAATAATTACCACTTTCTTTGTTCAGATTAGGACTTTACAGATCACGCTACGACCAATCCTCTCCAGTGGCAAAAAAGTCCATCCCCGACTATGTCTCCTTTGGAAGGACAAGAAGCAGAACACTTACAACAACTGCACCTCAGCAGTTTTAGTACATCCATTTATACAGTGTTGACGCAGATGATACCTGGCCTCTTTCGTTATTTCTCGAAACTTGAAAGAGGGCGAGGGGCGGCCATAGTGGCACTAATGAGGCGTATGTCCACAGTGTCGGTCCTCTTCTTCTGCTTCCTCGATCTGCACTTGCGCCGTGGGACCTTCGAATAAGCGGGCATTTACGCAGCTGAACACAAGAAGAATTATGGCTCTCGCAAGATGCGCACTACTAATATTTTTTTATTGCAGTTTGGATTGGATTCGAGTATCATTGCGAAATCAACCCGGGGTCATCAAAGGCTGAGTCAGGTCTACAACGTGTCTAGACCCGGAAGATTGGATTCCTGCATGATGATGCTGCATCATGTCGGTTCATTTTAATTAGTATATAGTGCCTGGCCACTCCTCGAAGGAAGCGATGAACGCTATCGGGATTACTTTACAGTTTAAATGAAATGTCGAAACGATGAGTTCTATGTCTATTCAAAGCTTGGATCCTGAGGACAATAAGCAAGCCTAGTTAAATCTAGTCAAAGTCATGGCTACATTGTATACACGGCGTGGTTCATTCCCTCAACGTGACGTCGCTGTTTAATTGTTGGATTTAACATGTTCCATCGGGATCCATAGATCCTTGGCTACCCACTCCTTTCTCTTTTGTCTGGAGGCTACTATCGCCGCCCATGCCTCCAGCCTGGCAGTGCCCAATCGATCTTTTTTTGTGTCAGCGGGTGATGACCATTTAGGCCTTCAGGGCTGACGATGTGGCATGCTGACATGTGTCCCGTCAAAACGCTAACCTAAAAAGGGAAGCCGCAGGCGAAGTATGTCAAAAGGGTCGACATTGAGTTTTGCCACCCCCTCCACTCCCCTTTGCCCTTGTTTTCCCACTTGCTGCATCCCCCCATCACCCCCCCGTGAGGTTCTTTCGAGTGGCCGACCTTCATTTTCGTATTCCACGTACCCCTTGACCGCCTCAGCCTATCAAGGAACTTCTATTGGTGATTCGGGTAAATTTAACTTGCTTTTAACCTTTTGATGTGCGGCTAACATGAGAGCTTTTCCCCAGCATGACGGCATACAGACCCCCTTTCCAGTTGTACACCACTACGCCTATTGCCTTGGCAGATCATCCACCGCCGGGTACTTCACGCTCTCACTACCATGATCCAAATCCAAGAAGTCCTCCATATGTCGAACTTGAGCGACATCCTAGGTCCGTCATCCAACCTGTGCAACTCAGCACCGAATTTCTACTCAAGCCACAATCGCAATCGCATTCTGGTCTTGCCCCACATGTAAACCATTAGCCGTGTTTTTGTTCGCGATTCGCGATTCTGACATTGGGAATGTTTTCTAGTTCTTAAACTTTGCCGCGAAGAGCGGCAAATCGAGTCTGAACAAATCGGAGGAAGACTCGATCACGCAAAACGTGGGTCCCTGGCTCACGACCTCCAATCCTATGAATGCACAAGATGGCCAAACGTACGAGACTTCTACGGGGAATGTTGATGAGCGCCTTGGGTTTGTTGAAGCTGGGGACTATTTATCACCGGTTCGAGCTTCGTCGACATTTATTGAGGTGGTCTTAATCATCTCTATCATTCAGGCGTTCACCCCACCATCGTCACACCCAGAATACCTCTACGGAAACCATTGCGCAATCCCTGTTCCGCCTCTAGCAGCAGTAAGTTGTTCTACCTCTGTTTCGGAATAAGCACGACTAACGGTGCAAAACACAAACAAAACACTAAAGCATCAACCCATCCCTCCTGAGCAACACTCTACTTACTCTGAGCTAGCGCCTCATCTTGAGTTCATGGAGAGAATGCAGCAACAGGAACTCAAAGGCGAGCCCGTCGCTCCACCCCGCAAGGTTCGCCAAACCCGTCGACTGTCCCCAAAGCCACAGCGGGACCGTCGATCCACATTCCCGAGTCCCATCGAACGGTCTCGCAAGCCAGAACATCGCTCTGGCTCCTCGAAAATTCTCGGAGGGATAGTCACGTCTAAATTACCCAAATCCGATCCAACGCCCTTCCCAACGCCTCCTCCAGAACGCGAACCAATTCAAGAATCGTTTGAGTCTTCGGAGGTAGGTTCAACATCCTCGAGAAACCATAAAGAACCGAAGAGACCCAGTCTCGCATGTACATTTTGTAGGGAGCGCAAGATTGCATGTGACCGATGGACCGAGGGTGGGATGGACTCGAATATTCCATGCACGTATGTTCGTTTGGTCCCTATTCCGCTTTACGCAATCTAACCATGTCCACGACTTGTAGGGCATGTGCTCGCCGCTCGTTTGATTGCGTCTTCACACACAAGACCTCTAACGGACACAAGACCTCCAAAGTAAACCACCTGAAGAGGATTTAAAGTTGTTCTCGCTTCCTCGAGATCTTGACGCGAGCAGGGGCCCCGAGGGATCTCTCGTTCTTTCTTTTCTTTCTTTACGTATATCCTCCGCTATGCTTACTGGGACACTCCCTATACTCAATCTTACGGAATCTCGACCTTGGAACTGATCATATCTAAGATACCTATGTGTACCCTAGGATTACCTTCTTTTACTTTCTAGCTACAGCTTTCGTCCTATCAATCGATATATGCATTCGGGTACTTACATGTGCTACCCAATTATCTTAATTTACAACTATCATGTGTGCCCTCAGAGCTCAGAGCTCAGGCTTAGATGGTTTGAAATTTGAATGTCAAGGCTCTCCAAGTCGTTGAGGTGTGTGCCCTTGATTAGAATCACCTTATCCTTTTCATCATGATTCACGAAACATTATGCATGATGCATCCATGTGTCCATCGCATGTCATTGATTCATTCCTCACAAAGTATACCTAAAATCCGGCGCCCTATCGCCCATCTCCCTCAACTGCTGGTTCGTATATTTTTTCACAGCTCCATTCTCCAAATTTACCCTTTGCGCCTCGTCTCGTTTCTTGTTGATCCGGAGGTATGATAAAATTACGATGGGGACAGCAATGAAGCCGATCCCAACAAACATTAACTCAACGCCATCTGGTTACCAAATGGGATTAGCTTTTAGTTGGCTAGAGGGTGTTAAATGACGTACGTCCGACACGGAAATGTGGAGAATCCTTCGAACGATAAATGTTGGCGGCGATGGCCCCACTAAAGTTTCCGACGCCGATGTGGATTGCCATGCCAATTCCGCGCTTGTACTGCCCAGCCAGGTTATTTCCAAGCCTATACCAATTATGAGATTAATATTGGGCTGAGCATTTTTGTGACAGAAATGCACCATGCGACGACACCAGGGAAAGCGGCATAGCTTCCAGAAACCACGAAGAAGGTCCCAAAGTATTTGACTCCAGATGCGGCGTTCGAGATGTTGATCGTGAACCCAATCAAACAAAATAGCAAACCGAGGATGATGAATGGCGAGCGCATCTTGAGCTTGTCAGAGAAATATGCAAAAACATAGACCAGGATCGCTAAAAGATCGATTCGTCAACATTTTAAGTTATCGGGAAAATGCTGGTTCTTACTTGCGACGAAATATGGCGGAACGGTCAAAAGCTGGCTGATCGCAGGTGGGTGGCCGAATGAGTTGATGATCGTGCTGCATGATATGGTACACGACTCGGGTTAGCGAATAGTTTTGTTGAAACAATCTTTGAACATACGGCAAGAATAATGTAATCCCGTATACTAGAGTTTTTATTTGGTCAGATGAAAATAGACTGATAATGGGATCAGAACGTACGAGGCGCGATGATAGATATGTAGACAAGGATGTGGAGCCAGACCTGTTCCCGGTTTAGCTTCCGGGTAAACACATCATGAAAATAAATAATAAGGTACCTGCCAGTCACTAATTGCAGCCCAGAAATGCCGCATTTCAAAGTGTTCCTCTTCTCCGACGCTCGAGTTGTCATATTCTGCTCCACGCTCAGCTAGCTATAAAGGAAGTAAAACAGATTATGTGCTCACTCTTCTTGAAGATAATGAACGATCGCTCTTCCGGAGTCAAAAATGTCGCTGTTGCTGGGAAGTCGACTAAAATGAAGAATGCGAGGATGCCCACGGCAACTGTAGCAATTCCTTCCAGAATCTTCCAACGTAGTCATAAAACAGAGATACGTTTTACCGTGAAATTTACGACTTACGAAGATCCATGACCAACCGAGTAAACCTTGCGTCCCGCTCATGAAGCTAATTCCATAAGCGAGTAAACCGGAGAACGCTCCTGCGAGTGACGCCGCCCCGAAGAATACCCCTATCCGGAGTTGAAGTTGGTGACGTGGGTACCAGAGTGTCAAGCTAAAATGCTCGTCAATTTTTAATGGTTTCCACCCCAAGTCAATGAGCATACTAATAAACCACACCAGGGAACAGTCCAGCCTCAGCGACTCCGAGGCATACGCGGGTACCGACAAGTTGTGGATAGCTACAAATTTTAGTTAAACAAATTTGACGAGGCGTGGTCTTTTTGGAACAAACTTTTTGACGAGACCCATCATCGTCCTAAATACACGCATGTCAGCCCATGAAATGTGTCGGGAAAATAAAGAGTACAAACATAACAATGCCCCATGCGACCTAAAATAAGCCTGTGAATAAGAAGCAATTGAAATGCAGCATGCAATGCTTACTGTGATACCTGGAAGCCATCTTATTGGTTGGTCGCATGGTCAACATCCGGCTGAGGAACGGTGTAGATAAGGCTTACCTGGACGGACGAAAGCGTTTCAAGACGAGGCTGCGGGAGTTATTGAGTTGCAGTTAGAATGCTCGTAATTAGAAACCTACTTGGCCGGACACTCGAATAAACAGTAGGGCTGGTGAGAACGTTAGTTCTTGGAAGAAAGGAGGAGTACATGACCATTACAATAAAGTACATTGTCTGATAGAGCTCATAAGTTTAAATTCCCTTGGTCGTCAAAATGGTGACTCACGAGGGCGATATTGTACCTGTTGCCAGTAAGATCGAGCTGAGTTTGCAATCCTTGCAGCCTCGAATTTCCTAAATCCAGTATAAATCGCAGTAAATTGAAGTCAAGGCATGGTATATACCAATGTTTCCTGTCCAGAAAGGGTTAGATTTTGTGTAGTATTGGGCAAGAAGATCGAACCTCGGTCCAGGAAGGAAAGAAGATACATCAACGAGAGAATAGGCATAAGCCTGATATCGACCTTGCGCCATAGCTTTCTCTCTTGTTCTGAAGTAAGGGTCGGAGGAGGAGGTAAAGATGATTCTCCACCAAAGTCGACAGTAATACCGGAGGAAGAGCTGTTTCGCTTCTCCTTTTCATCCTTTAGCGACGGGGAGTGCCCCTTCTCTTCAGACATGGTTTAAGACAGGAGTGGGCTGGGAAAACGAAGCATTCACCGGAAAGAATTTCAAGCATGGCACGCCGTTTGGAAGGGGTTAGGTTATTTGTCCCGTGCCGGGTTTCGAATGGCATGGGGAGTCGCTATTTTTATTCCATAGGCGAGTCACAGTAATGTACATCAAAACACAAATTTTGTGGGGGATCTGTGAATGTGGAGCTATGTGGAGGCTTCTCGTGGAGATACAACGCGTGGACATCGGACATACGATTACCGGTGGTTTAACGAGATGACGCATTTTCGACTGCAATGGATACACGAGTATTTTGAAGATAGAATACATATCCATAGATCAAGGGACCCAGACTCGGGGTTCAATCTGTAAAATAGTAGGTCCGGGTTATTTGAATTGGAACGAAAGGTTAGCTCAGAGTGATTGAACGAACAGTTTAAGCACTCATCAGACCTCAGACCTCGCCCGGCTAGTGTCACCCCAGTCCTATCCACGTAAATGTTTCGGAAAAAAGAGCATGCTACGATGATCTAGAATCTTAGGAGCAAAAGATATTCCTGTGGGCAGATGTAGCAAGGGTGTTGGTAAAGGAAAAGATCATCCGGCATATTCCGATCATTTTTTCGACATGATTACACAATATTGCCAACTTTTGCCTGCTCGAGGTAGCTAACAGTCTTCGATGTTTGTGATGGGGCCATCGGAAGTTCCAACGTTCAAATTTCAAGCGCTATAACTTCGTTATTGAGGCTCAAATAAAACATCACGCGAGATAGTTGAGTACTTCCATTCGTCAAGCCTAGGCAATTCCGCTTGAAGCTAAAAAAAAATTCTAGATATCTTAAGGCAATCTCCTGGCTTATCTCTCTGAATTTATCTTTTCGACTAGGTTACTGCGGAGTTTCGGTTCATTCCGCGATCGCTCAACAGATATCTTTCCCATCGGCCAGTGCCGTTTCAGCCCTCTCACTAAAAATACCCACTCCCATGGCCGATAAACCCAATAAACTCACCTTCCGGGTGTGATAAAATTCCTTCTAATCTATCAGGACAATTCAAAGCCGAGAGAGGGCCCTCTCAGCTTTCTAGCGCTGGGTCGCCGCCATTTTTATTTTAGCTGATATCCATCATATAGATATCCCCCTCAAAATATTTATGTAAACGTGGGGCGAGCACGGTCAATACGAAACTTCTGGATACGGCTTGACAACTTCCGAGGAGGAAGGGGCGATTCTCATATGAATCGACGTGTTGAATAACAGTGCGCCCACCATTGAGTCAATCAGCCATTTACCAGCCAACGTGGTAAGCACATGGCGTACTCATTTTGCATCACGAATGTGGTTCACTTACCATTTAAAACGACACCGTCTACGTCTGACCTGGGGGCGTCGAAGGACATATTACACCCACCTTCGAGGAGAAAGAAGCTGCTCGGGACTTGTATAGTGGACCTCTCTCCGTTCAACTCGGGTGATGCAGCTCAGCACCTAAACCACAATTTCAATGCCATTTTCAGTTCAGGTCAAGCTAGGATCGATATTGGTTGATGATCAGATGCGACATCATCGAGTTTATGTCAGCGCGATAAGCACTGGTACCACCCGGTTCCTGTCACTCGCGAATGAAGTCACCAGGGCAATTCACAAACCTTGTTCCGCGACATTGACAGATGCAGTGCGAAGGTTGTCCAGTTAATTGTCTTTTATTGTCCGAACCACCCGCGCCTCGATGATGCTCATTTAAAGGACCCAGAGAGTTTTACAATGAACGCTTCATGTATTGCGGGATTTTTGTTATCTTATTTCAATCGTTTCGAATTCTCACGATTAGCGCCCATGGAGATAGAAGGCATTTTCGATGGATGTAAACGGCATCGGGTTTTAAATAGACAGATGAGCCGCATGTTCGCGCGGCGTGGTTCCCGTCGAACCCATCGTGACTCGGAACAACTCGAACTACCCGTCCTCTGACCGATACCGCCATTCCATTCTTCGATGCCTAAAACGCGAACGACCGTTGTCTGCAATGCTGCTCGTGAACTTGTTCGCACATTGGAGGGTTTGAACCTAGGATGCATACTGATCGGAGAAATGGCCGCCTATCTGCATGGAGTGCCAAATGTACCTACAGTAAGCAAATATTCTCTTTTGTTTCTGTAAACGATCAATTGTGCTGACCAGAGTCGGTATTATTCTCAGGATATCAAGGCCATTGTTATGCCTCGCATTTCTGGAACACTTTTGGGAGACAATCTCATGAAGGTCCTTGTTCATAGCAATCCCCTCAAATTCCGGATCAGGACCAATAAGACGAAATCCGATCCCCCTATGGTGGCATATTTCGACCCTACAGTCTCACCGCCGAAGAAGAATTGGTGCGATCTCGAGCTGGTCACAGTGCCAAATCCTCCGCCTCCCGAATTCCTCTCAATAATTCGGGTTGATGGCCTCCCAGTGCCACCCCCCGTTCCTATTCTCGTTCTGGCCGTCCGCGACCTAGTGGCACATTACGATTCCGTGAAAAATGTAGACGGACTCCTTAATTGGAAGCCCCCAAAGAAGGCGCAGAAGAACATCAAAAAGCTCTCGACACAACCTTTTTCCGCCAGTGACTCCCCATATCTCCTTGACGAATCATTCATGAAAATCGCTCTTGCTTTGCTTAAACGATTGTATGCAATTTCTCCAGAGTTATCTCCTCACATCGGTGCTCTCATTCATCGGTGCGAGCAGAAAGGATATTTACCCTTCCTCGATGATTCTACTGTCGCTGAAATCAAGAAGCCTACTTTCGTGGCTCATGTTGACCGACAGCAACCACTAAACGACTCCACTACTAGTTTCAATGTGCCGGGAAAATCTGTCTCATCCCAAGCACCCCTTACAGAAGTGGTCCCAACTATCCACCTCACTTCTCCGCCGCAGCGAACGGCAACGTACGCACTATCGCGGACGGAAATAGTCTACCATATTGCGAAGCAAGTTGTTGACATTCTTCATAGGATCCGCGTCGAATGCGCGATATTTGGGAGCCTGGGCTGTCACTTGTATGGAAATGAGAGATCACCAAATGTACATCCGCGCTTTTTCATCGCGTCTTCTTTTGACTCATTCGTTTTCCAGGACATTGATCTCCTTGCCCTCCCACCGACAGGGATCCACATCACAGTCGAATGGCTCAAAAGGGCTATTGTAAAATTGGACTCTGAGAACTTCTGCTTGGAGTTACCAAAGGATCCTAAAGCTACCTTCCGAATACTCTACTTCATCGTCGACGACAAATTCGCCCCTGCCAACACCTTCCACAAGAATAAATGCAAGATCGACATCCTCTTCCCCAATACACTCCACCTACCATCGCTTCCTAAGAACGAAATTAAGTGGCAGCATGGACTCCCTATCATCCCCTTTTCCCTCCTCCTCCTACAGAAACTTCAGGGCTGGGATGATCACAGGAAGATGGCCGAGCACTACAAATACGAGAAACAGTTTACGGACGCTTCTGACGTCCAGAATTTACTCAAGCTCGAACACGTAGTATCACTGCGGTTTTCCCAGCCATGGTCGGATCGAAGGTTCTTTTGCAATGAATTCCAAGCTTTGTCGATACGAAGGGTTGAGGATTTCTGCCGCGAATACCCCACCTCGAAAGAGGAGTGGGTACGTCTTGGATTTCATGAGGTTCTTCAAATGGAGTGCGGGGATTGACCATACTTGGAAAATTATTGGAAGATTATGGATGTGATTTCTAGATCGGCCAGTAGCGTTCTTGGTATGTTTCTTGTACGATGTACCAATAGCTAACGGTTTTCGATTGTATTATTATAATATTTTGTCACTTCTTCAAGAGCAGCCTTGGACTTCCTCAAAGAGCAAATGTCGAAGGCCGCTCCGGGTCGGGGAACATGTACATATCTGCCAGATAATATTTGTTCCCCGACTTGATAATTGAAGGTATGCCTCTCCGGTCGCCAGTGGTAAGTCCAATCCAGAAGTGGTATGTAGGTTATAAAGCGACCAAAATTCTTGAAGTAGATCATCGTAGCGCCATGTTTTGCGGTAGTCTTTTCAAGGTTCCTCACCTGGTGGAGACCTTCAGGGGTTTTGGCACATCTCAAAAATGATTGCATGGTCGAGCCTGCCCTCACACTCGATGGGATAAAATAAAATCGTTGTGGAACCCACATTTCTTGACGGGGGTTATGAATATCATGCAGGTCTTATTGACATTCGGATACTTGATTAGGTACATACGCACTATACGATCCTTGCGCCCTTCACAGGCCCCGGTCTAAAAGGCCCTCCGGTTTTAAGCGTTTCATCACCTGGAGGTCTTCAGTGCGGTCTTGGGGATGCTCGCGGAACTCGACATAAACACTCTCCAAGGGCGCCACCCACCGCTACTTGAGCATCTCGACGAAGATGCCCGAATGAGAACTAACTTTTCCGATCAATCGGAGCCTCTTTGAGTCCAGGACAAGTGAAAGTGTCGTCATCTCTTTTTGTGAGGGCTTGAACGAACTTGTCGGATATAGGGAGTCGAGAGTTTCTTCAGTGTCGTCATGAATCGCCAATGAAGTCCAAATGGAGTCAAACTAAGAGGGTCGTAACGGCGAAGCAGAGCGGCGAAGAAGGTTTAGGAAGAACGGGGATGTGGAACTTGTGGAGTCGCGGAAATTGTACGTGAATCCAGGGTTGGAAGGGTGAGAACCTGAAGAATGGGAATGAAACTAATATTCGTCTCTATCTGGTGTGATTGAAGATGGGTTAAGGGCTCTATCAAAAGGTGATCAGAGGAAACGACCCCATTGACGCTTATCGTCTCAAGATGGCAATGGCGAAGCAGCGTAGAACGACGGAGAACAAAGAGGAGGTTTTCAACGGAAAGCTTTCACTTGAGATGTAAATTCGTTAACTGGCCCAGGTGATGTTGTCCAAAAGAAAAAGGCTGCGAGTTCCAGGAAATTTCCACGATAAAGTGTGTAGAGACGGCAGGCCACGAAGTAATTCTTCGGTAAAGGGAGGGGTACGACCGCCTCCCACTTCGGTGCGGAGACAGACTAGGAAGAGGGGCCGTTGTCACGCCTGCCAGAAGGTGGAAGGATAGGGAATCGGGAATTTCTGGCAACCTGATTACCACGTCATGCCATTGAGCGAACTCCGCAAGAAGCATGGGGATTATATCTTCAAGGAGATTCACGTTCCCGACTGAGGGGGTACCGCTAACGATGAGAGAAAGCGGATGATCTTTGGAGCGGTCAATCCAGGTTCGAATGAAAGAAAATTTCAGTCTCAAAGCCCATGGGCTGCAGTTCACAGCCAGGAAATCCCTGGATATCCCAGAGTCACAGCCCGCCAATGGCGAGATATTTGACATAGGAGAAGAGGTCCCGTCCTTTCAATGTTTCATTCAGTGGATACCAGTCGAATCAACTAGACTGTTCATAGTTAGTTCGGTGGGTACTCATCGGTCCTCTTTAGTGACTTCTTGCGAACGCCGAGGAAGCGTAGGATGGAATCTGGTAAAAGTATCATGGTAAAGAATGGGATTAGGTAATACTATGCTATCGGAATATAGGTAACGTGACTTTGCCCCTTTGCGTTGATTGCCCCTCTGTATTCTTCATGGAATAGTATAACAATTTGCCAAACAAGAAACTCCTCAGTCGACGTACCGAATAATAGCTACGAAAAAAGGCTAGATAATTGGTAAGCATGCGTCTCACCTCAGCCCGAGTCTGTGGGACGCCAAACGAGTTACGACTGAGGTGGAGAACGAGACTCTCCTCGAGAATAAGAACAACAAGCTCATTATATAATTCCAATGAAAGAGGAATACATCGAGCTAGTACACTATACCCGAGGACGAAAACAAGAAAAAAAATATGCAGAGTAATAATGCTGGTGCGGGGTAGGAATGTACTGGAAAAAAAGAAGAAAAACGCAGAGATACATACATACAAGTACGAAAAAAAGAATATACCCATGAAATGAAAAAAAAACATGGCGTGCCATACATACGGAATGAACAGACCCGATCGCTTCATCCCTCGGCCAGCCAGCCCTCCCCTAGCTCACTCATTCATCTTGTTACTCGTAAGATCCGAAGAACTCGTACCCGGTTTCGGCTTCTCATTCAAAGCTCGATGATCCTCAAACGGTTTCAAATCCACGAAATGGTCCCGGACGTAATCCAACATTCCCTGGTCAGACTGACCTTCCGACAAAAGGTTCCGATAACGCCCATCAGGTTCGTCCTCCAGGACAGGCCTGAATTTAGGTATCTTGTGTATCAAACCAAATGTCGACAGCGGCTTGGTGCCTGAAAAAACCCTCATCAGTAAACCTCTCGACTATAGGGAAAAGAGTGTATCCACTCACCAAAGAGAACAAACATCAGCGTCGTCCCAAATATCGTGCCAAATAGTCCGTTGAGAACCGTCCAGAAACCTCCAACTGCGGATATTCCACCCAAGACAGATTTCTCTCGATACTCGACAGAGAGATGCCAGTCAGAGTAATCGTCTGTTGGGTATAGGCGTAGCGAGGCAGTGTTGTTGTCTCGGGGAATTAGCGGGGAAGGGTCCGGCGACAGGACTGGGATGGCACATGTATAGAACGACTTCGTCTGGCGTCGCGACGTCGCTTAATCAGGATATAAGGTAGAAAACATGACCTGAGGGAACGTACAGAACTGAAGATACCTAAAGACGCTAACCCCGGCCTCTTGAACTGCTGTCGGATAGTTCGAACAACCCCTCCAAAAACATGCGTATCTGGGACGAGAGGAACCGCCCACGTGTTGTGGATCACGTCCAGGATATCCTCGTGCAAACCAACCACTATCGATACAGCGCCATATCTAGCATTCCCCGGGAAAGTGGCGTTGATCCCGAGCGCAGTGAAGTTGACAGTGACCAGAAGATCGGGCACTACATCCCCAAAGGGACAGTCGAACACGACCATTTTAACGTTGGCCGCGTTCATATAGATCATAGCAATGTCGTTGGCTGGACCCTCGAAGTTTCTGATAGGGCAGAATGCGTCAATGGTAACTATACCAACTCAGACAGAATGTCCTGCTCAACGGGAAGCCAACAACATACCGTTGTCCTTGTCCAACGAAGCGCTGGTGTTGTCCCACAGAGCGCTGACCTGTACCGCGTCTTGAAGTTTAGACGCATCTCCAAATGTATCATTTCTAGCAAACTGCCGAATGGCAAGTTATTACCGTCCTGAACAAACTTATTTGCAAACAAAACACGGATATTACTTACAGCAACGATACTCCAATTCCCATCAACAATGGTTTCGCTAAACACCGCCGTGGTATATATTTTCTGAGGCGTCATACCCGTCTCTTGAACAGGTCCAAGCACAAGGTTGGTGAACGCATATGCGAGGAGGGCCAGCGCAATGATAATGGTGAAGAAGCGTCTGAGAAAGAAGACAAACCAATGCTGGTCATGGCTTTGGCATGCTGTGAACCTTGTGGATAATACAGAGTACATGAATCGACACACCTGAAGGCGACCCCGGAAACCGTGGTGAATAAGCCTGGCTTGTCACTGTCCTTTGTCAAGGCATAAAAGTCAAATGGGTTGGTCACCAATCCCAAGGGTTTATGGAAGGCCTGTGCGACAATCACGACAAAACGTATCACCAAGAGCAGACAGAGGCATACAACCTGGACGTAGATCGCGGAAATGAGAGTGATAAAGGCAGATCGCTGATAAGGGCTGAAGCGCAAGCTCCAAGGTTTCAGCCAGAAAAGCACTAGTAACGTCTCTGTTAGGAACATAGCCACATTCACAAACGGTATTGCTCACCCAACGCGCATTCAGCTGCGGTGAGGATAAAGTCGAAGAACGCCCCGAAACGGGGCTTGTCCTTTAACACCTCACGTCTGTGTAAACGGGACGGTCAGCTATGAACGTCAGAATGATTGAAGGGACAAGGCTCACTTAGACATGACGTACCAGTGATGTAGAAATATGGTAACATTGAGGACTACCAGCGGGATCCCAACCACGGGCGGAATAGAAGTGAGGAGGGCAATCGCGATACACGTATAGCATGACACCAAAAGCAGCAGATTTAGCAAGATGCGCAGAGTACTGTTGGAGAATATGCTCAGGACGGGTTTGAACAACTTTTTGAGGGGGTTGGACATCGTCACAGAGGAGCGCGCCCTGGCCAGGGGCCATACCTGCTGCCGCTGGAAGTATTTATAGTGACCGTGAAAGGCGCGTTCAAACGTTCAAGGGCTCCTCCGGGAACAAGCTGAAAATCTGTGTCACCGCCGTCATTGCAATTGCTGGCCAAAAAAAGGTGATTGCGGTGAGCAGAACAAATCAGTTGCGTGCGGTTCGAGATCATGCACATGACGTAAACATGTTCACGCCGTATATGGTAATGATTTGGAGATTTCCAGGTCATGACGAGACCAGCGGCATGCTACTACTTTTCCGAGGCTGCATTTCTCAACGTCTTCAAGTACTGGTCTACTTATGGTTGTGCGCAATTTATTTGTAGCGACCAGTTAAGTAGAGCTCTTCTTGATATCTCCACATAACGCATGGGTGGGGACAGGGCGTTCTCAGACGATCCCAATCTAACCACTGCATCGATACGCCTCCTTCACTCTTGTAGATCGGCGCCGGCCGCACAAAGCGAAATATGGTGTGAGCACAACCCCTCACAGCTATTCGAAATGAACATGTCCGTCTGTGAGCTCAAAAACGTTGTTTATTCGCTCCTTTAGGATTACTTACAGTATCCCTTACAGTATCCCTGAACCGCTACATTTAAACGTAGACCTCCCTGTTGGGTGGTTTGCGTGTTCACCCTATTGACATGAGGATGATAGAAGCACCATCACCGTCCCTCCGTGTCATGACTTGCGAATAATACCAATCTGAAGCTAAAAATAGATACTCCTGCACAAAAACACACCTGCCAAAAAATTACTCCCTCTGGGACCATGTGTTTTTCACCTGAACCTTCAAGACCCTATCAGAACAACGAAAGAGACCAGGTAACCAACAGAATGTTTCGCAGCCCCAAGCGATCGCGAAGGATCTTCCGACTTCGGTTTTCAACATGTGCAGCTGGCATAAAATGCCACCTTCACGCTTCTTCTTCTTGCCCTATTTCAGCTATCGCAGATGGGCGTGTTGTTCCAGCGCGTCATCTTCTTCGTTGGTCTATTTATAGTTGGTTTCGGTCGGTCATAACTTATCTTTAGCGGAGATAACATCATTGAAGATGGTCTGCGGTCATTGACACAACTTTCAACAGTCGGCATAATCACGTCAAGGTCAAGTGACAGATATTAGCACCGGGCTAGGTCAAGTGTTGGTCAAGTGAGCATTCGTTTGAAAGTTGCAAGTTCGTTGCATGCAATGACAAGAGCATTTGGTACGCGTAACCAACTATGGAAGACCGGAAAGGGAAGTCTTCAACTCACAGGAAGTATTTTGGCAACAATAACATTGATACATGAGAGGAAAGATGAGAATCTTGAATGATCATTCCCGGAGCAAGAGGTACCGAAGAGATGTATATCATGATCATGAATAACGCCCATGTCCAAATTTAGCGGAGCTGTCATCGACAAAACAATAGTGACTTACCGCCCAGATACACAGCATTAATCAGGGAGGTCTTGTTCCCCTTTCGATGTAAGAATGAAGATACGAGATGCGCTGAACTGACCGTGAAAACCAGGATTACTCACTCACACATTCGGATGAAGGCAGGTACCAAAATGAGTACCAACAACACTAGTGACGTTTTCAATTACAGGAGGGAAATGGAATAACACATTTAATATGATTTAAACTTACCACCATCCTAGAGCATCAGTAGGGCCCCATATAAAAACTATACCTTGGCTAACATGCGTCATTAAACAACCCCTGTATCCGGGTATGGTGGTGCACCAACCATGAAATAAATCGTTCGTAGAGTCAAGAATGAGTATAGAAATCCCACTTACATGCGATGTAATGAATAAATCGGACCATTACGATGAGACCCGAAGCCCAACGAAGGCTATAAAGAATTGGAAACTTAATGGACAGACGCTGGTTCCGATTCTACACGATCCATGGTCCGTAGCGTAAAAATCACTGTTAGACGCCAATCAATACGACTCAAAACAGGGATTGTAGGTTCTACTCGCCCTCTGATGCAGCAATCCCGTCGATCATAAATACTGGACGTAAAGTAGAAATGCACTGTCACTAGTTTCATCGCAAACAATGCAGAAACCACAAAATCGGGCAGCGGGTATGGTATGAAATGAGGAGAAAAGTCTAGAATCGACAATGTTATCGGCAGAGTGGGGGCAGAGTGACCCAAGTGAAAACCATCAAATGTTCTGATGCGCTCACACTGCGCTGCCGTGCCCAAAACAAGCAAAAACACGGCGCCCACAAGTGCATGAGGGTGCGCGTTGCTGCGGTCTGGTTCTAAGCAGGAGAGGACGGACGGGGAATGATTAGGAGGTTGCGCCGAGGTGCGCTGGTCGAAGGGGAACGAAACACGAGCCGCTAAACAAAGTGGGGCTGTATTCTCTGTGTCTGTCTGTGGGATAGTGTAGTGTACAAGAATATAAATAACCTAAAGCCTAAAACTAAGAAAAGTGAATGACGAAAAGGAGAACAATACATAGGAAACACAAAATAGGAATGTAAAATTATACTAGGAACTACGGAAAGAATGGAGAGCTTCGGAGGTTCGCTCCGAGGTGCAAATGGTTGCAAATGGCAGTCACTACCTCTCGTTAGTTGTCGCTAGTCGTCGCTAGTCTTCGCTAGTTGTCGCTGGTGGTCGCTAGTTACTGGATTTGGTCGCAAATTCTCGGAGGCGCTCGGAATCGGTTCGCGAGTACGTCGCAAGTTGGTCGCTATGTATCGGATCGCAACAAAATCCGTCAAAATCGCGATTTCCCAGGGTAGAGCTGAGCCAGGCTCATCAGTGCCACAATAATTCGTCTCGTTCCGAAGTTCCCGCTCATATTATCGAGGTATAGACGCAGCTTAGGTTAGCGTCAGTGTGCATTATAATCGTCCATGGGCTGATTTTGTGCCTGTGGATGGAACAGCGTCTGTGCCGTTCAGAACTCAGGTTCCCGATGAGAAAAAAAAAAACGACGGTCTGCTTGTCTTCTCTCTCGCCCTCTGAAGCAAATTTACACTAGTTTTAAGCTCTGACCTCCTCCACGTACACTGAATAAAGAGCTGCGTAACTAACCAAGGCTCAGAACACGGGCACGAATAAATTGATTTCAAAAGCTTCGACTTCTTTCCAGGACTGGACTACGAAACAGGTGCCAAAAGAGCTGAAATTCCGATTACAGACGAAATGCGAACGGGAAAGGGCAGAGGATATGGGTAACGCGACTAGGAAATACAACTACTAAGAAAGGTTCAGGACGCACTCTGGAGGTGGTCGAGTTCTCAACATTAGATCATACCAGACATGTAATTGGGATTAGTAATGTGGATATTTGACTCGGAGAGATTGATTAAGACGGACGCTTAAATCTGTTGTCCACACCACACCACCACAAGCTACGTATGTGTACACTAAAATGGAATATAATTTAGAAAAGGACCACCTCTCTCTCCTCCGAATTGATTCATAAGCCCCGACTTCAGCCTTTCCCGTGGTGACTCGTTGAATACCTTCAACTCGAATATTCTACGCGATTCCACCCACACAATTCCTCTTGAACATGACTGCCAGATATTCAACACTTCTTGAGCTCAAGTTTCTATAAAGTCCGCTCCAAACATACCTAGTTCCGACGGCGTGTCCCGGAGCAGAGCATCTCGAAGCTCTTGTCGGAGAATCCTCTGGACAATTTATATACGCTGCAACGGTCGTTCGATACGTCGACATGGCTATAAAAATGGGCTCAAAACTGTTCTTGAGTTGCGATCACCCGAGAACAAGGACACCCCTTTTTCCATGCTTGACGCCTTGTATCTCCAAATATTTAGATCTGTTGAGGAGGACGAGATAGGAAAGGTCATCGAAGTTCTCGGTGTACTCATACACATTAAGGACACCGACGACAAAATAGACAACTTGGCCGAGCTCGAGACGTTCTTCCATTACTGTACAGGAGAATTGACCAGTATTATGGCGGACGTGCTTGGCCTCGTTCAAGTTCGATCTGAACAATTCCAACCCATTAAAATATACCACGCTTCTTTACCCAACTTCCTTCATGATCCATCTCGGTCCAATGGGTTTTTCTCGGACCCCTCCACTATTCATTTAAAGCTGGCCGATCATTGTCTCGAGGGAAACGGCCCGTCAAGGCGTCTGCGGTCGCCACCATCAACCAAGACTCGGAACCCAGATCCTGGGGTACTTGTTGAAAGCATTCTCGGGACGTCTGACACAGAGAGACTGAGTAAATTTCTACTCGAGTTTACATAACTTCTGGGGCGATCCAAGTATATCATTGTTATTTTCCAACTTCGAGTTCTGCTCCGGCTGTGGAAAATTTTTGTTGGGGCCTGAAGGGCGGGTGAGCCTTCAGTTTATTATTATTATTACTTATTCATTTAGTCAACGGATCACGTCTGTTTCTAGAGGGTAAAAACCATCGCTGGATGGGCCCAAATATATTCCGAAAAAATGATCAGATGAGCGCCTCAAACGAGTGCACGGCACGTGCGCTGGGCACCCTCGATAAAATAATACGGCCGCCTCTCTCAGTCCTAATGCGACACTCAAAGGACTCGATCGATTTCTTTGCGTGCCCCTTTCACAACATCACATTCCGGCAACTACTAACTAGGACCCTTCAATCCCAAACTGGTAGTCCCAACGCTCTCGCACACTTTCACACTTCACAAAATCACAATGCGACGATCTTCTTGCCCGTTTGGACAAAATCTTTTCACTGCTGAGCTTCATTCTATCAACCCACGCTTTATCGAGGCAAATTTTTTAAGATGACTGTGCATTTCAAACTAAAACACTGTCATCTTTCACTGATTTCCGGTATACCTTGTTTAACACTATTCACCAACTCGTGGCATACGGGATTCCTTACTCTATCACTAGGCTCTCCGCACCAAAGACATGCCTTAATAATTGCACTCGGAGTTCACAGGCTGTGTCCCACTGGCTTGTTGTCTTACGACACGTCCCAACGACCGTTTGCACCTGGAGTTCCGCGTATCGCATTTCAGCAACTCACCTGTCTCAAGCATCTCACCAGCCCACGACCATGTCGTGTTCCAGCCACAGATATTCTGCCTGAATTTTCCCACAGGCACTCTGGGCCGTATTCATGTCCGTTGTCTTCTTCGTACCCCGCCATTTCCTCGATGAGATTTATAGCCACAACCCTGCATTTCTGACTCTTTAATCCTACGCCGTGATCGATAATTCCCTTAAGGACTGGCCCCATTAATCGCCCCACATTGCGCTCCAATAAGCCTTGCGTTGCCGCGAATACCTCCCAATGATTTCATACATGAACTTAACACCAGGTTCCAATGGCCTTTTTTCCCCTGAGTTCGGCATCTACCGCACCTCCCCACCCATGCCACCTACAACTTGCATCTAATGCCCTTGTGGGTGTTACTGATTAAATATTACTTCGTTCTACCCGCGCGACTCGCTGTCAACTCGTTGTCTGAGCGACCGTTGCAACCATACTATGGGATATCCTGGTACTGGACTTCTACGGTATCATATTTGCTTTGGATGTCTTTCATGATGTGATTCGGGACATAATTCGCTCTTTCTCTCATCAAGGCCAGCAAGGCATCTGGAACATGGAAACACCGCCATCAAAAGCACGGCGATCAGCACGGCGGCAAATGCCGTCGGTCTCTCGTGACTTCCACAAGGGCTCCCATTAAAGTCTTTTTTTATTTGTAGTTGACACCGACAAATAATCGCCGCCATTTTATTTCGCCTTAACGCTTAAGAAGTCTGGTGCTCTATTATTTAAATAATTCGGATAGGATAAAGGAATTGG
>Ga0307517_10002611_pt1 | contig 28708 bp, 29 predicted proteins | sample 23_EM_MG_FD_194515 | JGI IMG/M metagenome (GOLD analysis project Ga0307517, IMG submission 194515) | Populus trichocarpa ectomycorrhiza microbial communities from riparian zone in the Pacific Northwest, United States - 23_EM | ecosystem: Host-associated > Plants > Roots > Unclassified | place... | reverse complement strand
TGTTCTCCACCCTCTTCTCTATACTTCTGAGGTTTTTTTTGCCCAATAATGTGATTGGCTGTAGAGCCTTTCTATTTTAAAAAGCACTGAAAATCTGGTGCACGTTTTGAATGGCATGAACCATACTCTGAAAATAATATGATACTTAATATTCACAGGATATGGACCCTGCCAATGATTGGAGCAGCAATCGCTGAGCAGGATTCGTGTCCATTGATGAACAGGATATCATACAAAATATCCTTTTGCTTTCTCTTGCTATTTTTCTTCCTATACGTGTGAAAGGGTTTTATTAAGTGGCAATCGCTTCTGCGTGTCTGTTTGGGATGTGTTGTTTTCCCCTCCATTTTTTCCGGTTGGTTGGGGGTTTAAATTGGTTTCTGGAAAGTGGTCGCAAGTCTGATTACTAGTAGCCTGGTAGGTGGAGTGGAGTGGGGTGGGGTGGGGTGGGGTGGAGTGGAGTAGGGTGTAGCGAATTCACAGAGATTCCGATTAGGAGATTCCAACTCGGAGCATCGCTTGACCTCTGCCATGTATTTTACCTTGAGAAAGGAACTGCGTCGATACAGAATAGCGGGTGCTTTTCAACAGCTAGCTCATGGCCGCTATGGGGACGCTAGGTGCCATAACTATAACAGTTCGCCAGATAATAGGAGCATCAATGCTGGCAAAAGGGAGGTTTGGTCCGGGAAGGAAATATTTTGGATGGGGTTCGTAATAGCCTGCCCAGTCCCGTCAGGCACTAGTACACAGGAAAGTGCAATAACAGGGGAGTATCTTGGGCAATGTCCATGGCTCGTCGTGATAGCTGTTCAGGTGCGTTGTCTGGCCTCCAGGCGGGAGTCTTGAGTATAGAGATATACCGAGTGATCGACTGTGATTTGACGAGGTAATGAGATTTCACGCGGGCGGTTTATGTCTTCCGAGGGGGATACTAGATACCCCATGGTATGGTATATCCTAGTACCACAGATCCTCAGCTCTGATTTGTGAAGGAGGGTAGGGGAGTTGTGAGTCTCTAGGGTTCTTTAATTGTTGTTTCCGGGGATTCTGGTGCAAGAATAACTTTTGTGGCTTTTTGTGGAGACGGGCTATCTGCTGTTTGCGAACGGAGCTCTTCGTGGGGTGGGGCACGTTTTTTCGTTCTCGTCGGGAGAACCTGTCTCTGCGAATACGGTATAACCCACAGACTTGGTACTCTAAGATCTAGATAGAACACCTATATTTCCCTCCCATTCTCTCTTTCGGATATCGAAACCTCTACCCAAGACGACTTCCCCCAAATCCTCCACCACCACTTCCCCACCCCTTCTTACATCCCTCCCTCCCAATCTCCTCCACAAACTTCTCCAACACCCTTCCCTTCACCCTTTCATCCTCAGCCTAACCCTCCACTCGTCCATACTCTCCCCCCGCACAAAAACTATTATCGTCGGTACTTTACTAACCCACCCCCACCCCCATCCATATCATTCCCGCCCGGAATGGGAAAGGGGAAGAAGGGGAAGAAGGGGAAGCGTACACTATACCGCAACCCCAACTCCCCCATACCCCCCCAAAGCGCTCAATTCCACTTCTACTAGGCCCAGCTTTTCATTCGAGTTCTCTACTGCGCGCCATAAGAATGGCTTCACGGCGCGGCAGGTTGGGCAGTATCTTGTTGTCCAGTAGGTGATTAGTGGTGTGGAAGAAGCGGTGTGTGTCAGGAGGAGGGCGTGGAAGGTATCGGTCGAGCGGATGCTGAGACTTGTTAGTTTTAGGCTGTGGGAATGAGGTGGGGCTGGAAGAATTGGCTACAGGTGGTAGGTTCTTGGTTGGGAGTGCGTTCGGGAGGTGTGGAAGTTGGTGATACGAGGGTGGAGAGGGAGGCGTATGGTGCGGGTTTGGGGGAGGAAGGCGCTTAGAAGATGCAGTCGGGGTGGCATCACATTGGGGGGGTACTTTGCGGGGCCGTAGTTGAAAGATATATAAATAGGAATGAAGGAGGGGGATGAGTTTTTGGCATAGTCTACCAAATGATGTCAGGTCTCGGTGGCCTAGCTAATGTGCTCGCGCGGCCGGGTCGAGGCCGGCCACCTGGGGAAGAAGGTCCCCTACAAAGTGTCCTGCCTCAATTCGGCCGCGCGAGTTCGAGATTATGAGGCACGCTGTGGAAATCGGTACCGATTTTGAAAAGGTCAGGCGAGACATACACTCCTGGTCTACTATAACCCTACCGTACCTACTCGCACTGTGTCTGTGATGTAAGAGCTGTTCTCTTACATAGCCCAGTACTCGGGCACAGGCGCAAAAAGAGATAAAATTACAGGCATATTTACAGGCATAGCATGGTTCAGTGCTGCACGCATGTACTAGTACTTGAAATACCGGTAGCTAGCTGTGATCGCCACCCGAACACGAATGCCAAAGAATGAATAAAGGGAAGCCAGGACAATTCCTTATTACATGCAAAACTAGCGTTACTTGTGAAATATACGAGATCAATGAACCCCTCATTCCATCCCACTCTCACTGGAATTAAGACTCGGTGCTCCCAAAATAACGCCAGAAACAACCCTTCACCACCAACCAAACCAAACACCAGAGGCGCCCACCACCCCCAACGTACGCTCTCACCGAACATTGATAACGCCCAAAACCCCGACCAAACACAACCCGGCCCAACCCGGCCCCAAAATACTCTCCACATCCCTAATTCCTACAAACCGGAGAAGAAAAAATTCACAGAGAACATATCGAGAGGCGTTTCTTGATGAATCGGAACCCACTGCCGCTAGAGGGTATAAGAAACGCCACGGCAAAAATACGAGAAAACTAGAGAAATGAAGAAAAAAACAGAAAAAAAGGGACAAGGAAACAGAAAGGTCAAGAGATGGCAAGAAAAATGAAGGTATAAGGAAATTTTAGAGATCAAGAGCTATGCCGCCATCCAAGGCTACCCATGGACGGTTACAACTACGGAACTATGATTGGTGTGAAAACTTAAACTTCCATCCCTTCGAAAAAGCCATCATCGTAGTTGTCGTCGCCCCAGATGCTCTTGCTCTCGATGAAATCGTCGTTAAAGTCTTCGCCTTCGCTCTCGTCCCATCCGTCGGATCCGACTCTACTATTTCTACCCCATCCGGCAAGACTCCTCTCAAGTGGGGAGTGATTCAAGGTGCTCAATCCCCTGAGGTAGAGGTAACAAACTCTCTTCTTATGCTTGTTGAAGAAGAAGAGGTTGGTGGACCAAATGAGCCCTTCGTCACCATACGGATCGTTGGAGACATCATCGGGAGAATAGGCATAGATATTGCAATTCAAGAGATCCATCTCCTTATCGATTGTCTCCCACATCTTAGGAAGCTCTCTGGAGATGTTGACGCCTAGATTGAACAAAGTTGTATTAAAACTGTTCATAACGGGCCTAATGTGACGCTCGCGACGGAAATCCGACGGGCGGAGCGTGGTAGAAAAGTCATAGTCAGGATGAGACGCGTTAAGAGTAGCAATCAGGTAAGCGAAAGTGCGTCTAGCCGAAATCTGATCCAAAGGTCCAAACGGGGAATGCAGGGTTTGGTAAACAGCGGTAGACTGGTACTTGCCAGCGCTATCAGAATCGTGGTTAGGGGGGGATAAGGACTCCGACAGACGGAGGTCGGCTTCATAGCGAGTGCTGATAGTTTCGCAGATGTTCTTGTAAAGCTTCTTGTCAGCCCCTGCGGCCTGGATTGACTCGCAAAAGCGATTATTAGCTTGAGCTGCTGCAGTCGAACAATTTCATGGGCTGGAATTAAGGACCTTGGTGGTGTAGATGTCTACACCGCCAACGACACGACAATCAGGAGTGTCGAAGACGAGACCACGATTGATCGAATCAAGTTCGCGAAGAGGTAGGAACTGAGTCGAGGGCGATAAACATCAGTGATCAAGCTCGGGTAAAAATACGCTGAAAACGCACAGTAACCAGGGATGTTTAGTGCATCCTATATCGCAGGAATTACAGCTTACCTTCATGGCTCCGGCGATGGTTGGTGTCAGCGAGAGATGTATTTGGGGGGGTCGCCGATGAGGTTAAGAAGTTGCCGAAAGTGAAGCTTGATATTATGATATGAATTTCGGATTAAATCCTCGGGGTTTGTTCGTTCGTGACTCAAAGGAAGTAGGGTTTTAAGGTAAAAAAACAACCAGAGAGGGAGATTTGCCAGGTCAGAATAACTTGCGGATGCGACCACTACCCTATTGCTTCCCGTTTCCCCGATCCCTTGTTTGATTCGACAGACAGACAATGCAGGGCACGAGTAGATGCTTAAGGCCAAAGGGTTCACCGATCTGTTAGGACCGGGTTACTTTAGCAACAAACGAGCGTGCTGGCGACGGGCGACATGATTTGATGATGAATGGTGACCCTATTCGGGGCGTTTTCTGGTGAGTTAAGGAGGAAAGAGGAGGAGTGAAAGGGAGCCGAGAGAGTATGTGGTGGGTGACCAAAGCAGCTGAGAGGGATCGATCTCCCCCTTTCAAGCTCTCTGGTCGAAAACGGCCACAACAGGAGATGATGACCTCAGGTTGTGTGGCGTCAGGCGTATTATAGAGTACGTAAAGGGTTCAAATCGGAACGAGTCTGGACCAGGGTTTTCATGGTTAGAATATACTCAGGCATTGCAGAAAAGGGTAAAGGTGGGGTGGCAAGACAAGGAATAGGGGAGCCAATCGATTGGCAAAAGTGATAATGGCAGGTGTTACAGGACACTACTCGTACAGGGCGCTATTAACCTGGGCCAGTTGCACCAAGTGATCATCCATGATTCTGAATCTGTGGATTTCATCAAGAGTGCAGAAGACGAAATTGAGGCTGGCCTACTTGACAGGGTGCCGGGAGCGATAGGGTAGTAAGAACCAGCATCTCCCTCAAGGCAGATACCGTACCTAACTAGATTGGAGAAGGTCGTAGTATAGGATAAGTTTAATCTTGAAGTTCACTTAGGAAGGGGTTCAGGCTCACATTTGCAATGTTTTAGGATGATTTAGTTTTTATTTAATTGAACGAGCCACTATTTAGTACCTTTCACTATTCTTCACATCACTGAAATGCCTTAGCGTAAAGTAGCATAGCTTCAATTTTCGTAGAAAACACTCCTACGCCGTCGACGTACTAGGGGTAGGGGCGAAGTATTGGGACAAGCAGGGGCAGCAGAGACCTGAGCATCTACCCTGGAAGGAGTATCAAAGAACCAAAAAAGTAAGATAACCGCCAATTCGAGTAATTCCACTACCCCCTGCTTGTCCCAATATTTCCCCCCTCACCCGAGTACCACTATTTTATGCCAGGGGCTGTATGTGGGGGTTGTGAGCTGTCGTTGTCTCTTTGAGTGGCGAGTTTCCCTGCGAATCGAGTGGGAAAATCGAAATTCTGGGTTGAAATTTCTAGTTTCTTGGCATGCACGGACACAATTTGTATGCGGTAGCCACTCGAAATTTGGGAATTTTCGATTGAAAAGATAGTTGCCAAATGACTCTCATAGACCACCGGTATTATCCGAACAAGCTTCGAAAGTCTGTCCCCTCATCCACATATTCAGCGCGGGTACCAGTGCTGTAGATAAACTAAATAGAGGTGGAGAAACAATGTTATGCGCGCAGGTGATGATATATTTTGGGAGATTAATAGGAAGGTCGTATCAACAAAGGGAATGTTAGAGGAAGAGTATCATGCCCCTACCTGCCGCCTTGGTTGCCGATACGATAACGCGTTCTGCCGACAGAGGGAAAACACCTACAGAGCTCGGGGCAAAACGATAACTATCTCCTTGGCACGAAAGATATTGAAAATGTCACGCTGTCCCTGCCAATTTCCGGGGCATGGATGGCTATGAGGTTTTAGAACAACAACGGAGCATTTCCCACTAGCATAAGCGGGGTCATGAAGCCAATGTTGGTTATCGTCTGAAATCTGCACTTCTGCGAAATTTATCATAATATTATTAACAAAAAGCTGCTTACTATCTCAAGCTGACAGGGGTGGCACAGCATTTTCAATATCTTGCTGGTGCTGGGGATAGGAAGGCGAGTTAAACTGGCTGCTCACAAATACAGTATTTCTCTTTACCACCGATGCCTATGAGAGTTCAATTATTTTTGGTGGGTGGCAATATCATAATAATATCACTATTACCGGTATTCTGACTATGGACTGTGGGCCTAAAACAAACCCAGGATTCAGAGCGTGTGATTAATGCAGGAAACTTACTTCCGCGGTCGGGCATCCAGACAGAGAAATTGATCAGCGGGCCAATCACCTAAAGGATACTTGATATCATTCTCCGGTTGGATAGCAGTTGACTAATGCTGCTACAGCACGCCTCGACTCGGCCACCCGAGTCCTAGTGCGGCCGATAGATACCGGAACATCCAACAAGCAAAAGCTCACCAAAAAATTTCTTATCAGACCCACGTGACGAATACATCCGTCGACAGCACTAGTACTAGTATTCGCGCGGTCGAGTTGAAGCCGGACACCGTCATATGGTGGTGATCGGCAAGCTAATAAACATTCAGTCGGACATATGCCAAGCAGAGTATGTAGCTGGATATCCGGAGGTTCATGTCATTCATCTCTGCCAGCCAATCTGCATATCCATCCATGTTCATATCCCCCCCAAGCGGCTATTGATGGTGAGTGTCAAGCAGCTCCCAAGAGGGTTATTATCCATGGCGGGAATAATAAACGTGTAGGATTAGGTCTGTGCCGAGATATCATTAGCCCTAAAGTATTGTACTGTGCGCGTAGAGATCTCAGGCGTGAGCAATAGTTACCGTACGATACCTTCCCCACACTGAGGTGACCATCACATCACATATCATACCCACATATCACTCTCGATCTATTGAAATTGCTCCCCCGCTGGCCACTACTCGTACTGTGGGGGTGCCGGCTTCATATCGGCCGCGCCGGTATCTTTTCCTAAAAGTGGGATCGGAGCTAGGTTAGGGGCAGTCGGTTCAACCAGAGAGCCCTGAATCACTACACATTAAGCAACCAGCGGAGGACAGTTGACAGGCCCTCCTTAGCGCGAGCCTGGGTTTTACGAAAAGATACCGGTGGGTGCTGAATCGCGCTCCTTGTGCGTCATAGCGGCAAAGTGAAAATTATATAAGGATGAGGCCTCCCCATCCCCTCCCTTACCACCACCTCACCCCCCGAGCCCCACCCCAAAAATACCTTACACGCACAATTTGTACCCAAATCCTAAATGCCTGTAGGTTTTAGCACCCTCCCCAGCCTGTGTCAATCCCTGAGAAAATTCTAAGAAAATATGTTGACTGACTTCGCTGCACACTCATATTGTAGCCAATCCAAGTTTACTGGGTACTCGATATGCTTGTCATTAACCCCTATGCCGATCCGCGTCCCGGATCCCAGCGGAATAGGGAAGGGTTGCCCGATCACTAAGAGGCAAAACTTTGTGGCGCTGGGGGCATAATTAAGGTGCTGGGAGGGGATGAAGACTGTAAACATTGTGACTTCTCAGCGCACAATTTTTTGATTTTGTCTGGGGTTGCCAACCGTGTACTTAGGGGTTATTAGAAAGTGAAGAACCATTTCTGCGGATCCCATACAATTCTCTATAGACACAAGGTTATGTTTTCCGGTTTTTAATGACCCTGCCCGAGTAAATTTAGACGGTCTCCCAGGCCACCCGGAGACCACCCTCGCCCGGGCAGCTACACCAAAATGAGAGACTTTCAGGTGATTTTCTTGGCTTGATTGGATGAACTATGGCTACTGTACTGACAGCCGCTGGTTTCCTCATACAAGCCCCACCAATCAGCATCTGTCCGGGTGACCCGGGAGGCCGTCTAAGTAGTAAGCAATGGCCTGAAAAGAGTTGCTAAATACCAGTATATAGCAGTGATCCCCTGTCCGATAGTGGGACTATACAGGATAATGCAATTAATAGTCAGATACAATGCAAAAAGGAAAACCATTTCACACAATTGGCTTTTTTACCGGTGCATGACCTGGAAGACTACCCCATACCTATAGCATAGTATTCAACCCTTGAAATCACTGTTTCCATTAGAGGTATCGCCCGTAGAAGCTTCCCCACAGAAAGTCCGACAGACCACAGCAAGTCTCCACAGGCTACGCCCTATTTTCTACATCCATAGAACCACAGCACCCGAGCTAGGGCGCTGGAGATGTCAATCCACTGGCCCAGCGATCATTACTATGATGCGAGGGTGCCGTGCTTCAATTCGGCAACAGGAGGACAACACTCTGCCCGCGCCCCCAACCCCGGCTCAACATTAGGACAGGATAAAATCACTCGATGTTTGCCCAAGCCCCCCCGTTATTCATAGCTTATCACTCGCTATTTCTAATCTCTGTTCCCCCTAGTCCCCCATCCACCTTCTCAACCTTACGTAAACCAACACATACAGCATGATATGGCATGGCAATACTCTTCGACCGGCAAGACCCCACTCGAGACCTCGGGGGTCGGCGCTTGCTCCTATGCGTTAGCTCACCAGAGTATTTGGCCCACCATATTGTCCTCCCTCATTCAGGTAAGCTTCCGCCAATTTCCCTCTGCCTGCGCTCCCCTCCCCTTCCTAGAGCCGCCGGGGTTTTTCTTATTTTCTGATAGGCGTTTAATTATCCCCAGTTCTTGCGGCACATACCGGTACTCGTACTCGAGCACATCCGCAAAGCACCGGTATCCGGACATCAGGATGTTAACCGGTACCCCACGCTCAAATTTGAGGTTCCTAGCACCCCCATTTCCAGAGTCAGTGCTTTACGAATTGGCGAGTATGATATCTGGCACAATACCAAGCTTCGCACGTCCAACTATCCATCATCAAAAGGTACAGGCAAACAGCACTAGTACGTGCTAGCATCCGAGTACGCAGCGTAAGCACCGCGCCCTCCGAATGTGTCATGACGTGTCTAGTGGCATTCCCCATAGGCCACCGATGCATGCCTATCGCAAGGTTCGAGCTTGCACGTGTGTGCTGCCAAAGGAGGGATGCACTGGCACAAGTAAGGTGCTGTACTGGTAGTTGGAGAACAGGGGCAAGTAGGAAGTGAGGGTTAGCTACCGAGTACCGGTAGTCAGGTATAATAAGCTTTGATCAGCCATCCCTGCAGCACCACACCGGTACAGTTTGTTGTTTCAGAGCAGTTATTACGAGTACCGGTGTTGTGGTGGCAATAACGGTGTTGTGTACGAGCCTTGATCCTTTTGAAGGAGGGGGTATTACGGCAGCGCTGTGGAGTGGATTAAATAGAGTGGAATGTCTCACAGGGTTATATAGATGGAAGACAGATAAGATAATCGAAGAGAGTGCTGGTAGGGAGAAAGCCTCAGAAAGGGGCTGCGGTCGTTTAACTTGCTGTATTCGGACAGCGGTTGTACCACGCGGCGAGATGTGGTACAACACTCGCCATCTTAACTTGAATCAACGTGGTTCGAACTTCCGAGTGCTCCGGTAACAGACGGACAGTGTTCTTTCTTGGCACTGCACAGTATCGTAGGATGTATTGTCGGTCAGATATAAGTCATGTACTAGTACTAGTATGATACTTCTGCTGTTCCTGTATCGCGCAGCGCGCAGTGTTTTAATAAATGACTTGCACGGCTACCACAGGCGCACTGGAATTAGCCCTCACACAGTCTGTAAAAGCGCAGGACAAAGATAGCAGAACACCTCCCCTTAGCTCACAGTTTTGAACGACTCCACGGAGGCGACTAAGACATTCTACCTCCGTACCGTACCGCACCGTATGCACTGAGTGCCCGAGTATAGTGCATACCACGAAAGCGATACATGAGAGAAGGGCCCGCCCAATAAAAACCCTCTTTCTAAATTGCAAAACATTTCCTCTTGCCACTGCGTCACCTTCCTTCCTTCCACTGCCGGTTCCCACCTATATGTCGAGTAGTTCTAACGAATCACCATGAAACGCAGAGTGAACATGGCCAAGGAGAGTGGGCATAGAGCGAGGCGCTACTGATGTGTTGATAGTCTAACCTATTCCCACTAGACTCATACCTACCTATCCTGCCATAGTTCATACCGCACTAAGCGCGCCCTGTTTGCTTGGTATTAACATCACATCACTGGGTAGGAGTATTCTAGCCATTCATCTCTCCTACCAACCAATCATCTCCGTCCTACCGCCTCTCAAAGAATCACCCGTTTTTGAGCTCTTTTTTTCTTCTTCCTTGCCCTCTCTTTCTTGTCTTCTAGGACATTCCGGCACGGTGGATGGGCTGGCATGTGAATCCCGGCGTCCGCTGGGCCCTGACGGTACCTGCATCTTGCACGCGAGGGTATGTGCTATGGCGGGGGTCCGGGGCGAGCAATAGGGGGTTCCAAGGGGGGGGTTGTATCATGGGTGGAGGACAAGGGAGGCTTGATTTTCTGTCCGTCCGCTTGTTGTTTGCCCAGTAAACGAGGCCACGAGCCACTCGAAGAGATCAGCGGATTCTTTCCTCCTACAAATCAACCAATCAGCATCTGTCTGACTGGCTGGTGGTTTCATCTGCGCGGCAGCAAGGCGCATTTAAGGGTTGGGTTACCAGTGCTCGCGGTTAATCCCCATGTTGATCCGTGCTTTTGTGCTTGTCTGGCTTGCTGGATACTTCCTGGAAGATGGCAAAAGCATGGTGTCGTAGGGTAGCGATGCCCCTCGCTCGTACCATAGGAGAACAGAATACCGGTAGAGCACAAGATGACATACACAGGCACCAGGAGTGTAAACCCAATTTTCAAGACAGACCTACGAGCACAGGTACGATAGAGGAAAGACTGGCGTTTTTTTCCCTTTTTTTTCCCTTTTTTTTCCTGCCCCCTACCCGCTGGTACTGTACTGCCGATGTGCTGGATGAATGACACCAATACCAGTGCATAACCGTTCGCTTCGGGATTCCTTTTTGCCTTGTTTTGTGCAGTGCTGTATCTTGAAAGGTGGAGGCTACTCAACATGAGGTGTACAAGTATACCGGCACCCTACTTACTTGCTATCCTTTCTTTATTTTCCTTAATTCTTTTCTTCTAACCTGTTTGTTTGTCCGCATAGCTTTTCCTTTCTTTCTTTCCCTCGTCCCTTGCTGGCCTGTGCATGCAATGGTAGCATACCGTAACTGGCATGACCTGTGGGCAGATTCACTCGCTTTCAGATGTCCGCCCAGAACACGGGGTCCACTCTCCAAACGGCGCCATAAAAAGCTCTTGAAATCCACTATCTCGAGCAGCCCTGAAATCTCCGGATTCAGAGACAAAGGGCTCCCTGGGGGGATCAGTCCCTTCCTGATCCTTCCCCGACACAGCACAAGATCAGCCCACTGGATCTCATTAACACCTTTTCGCAATTCCGTAAACCTGTCAAACCATGCCCATCCTAAGTTAACACACTAGTTCCCGCTAATAACCTAATGGTGAATTTCAAGAGATTTTACTATATGCACTGGAGTGCTCGAGTGGTCTCGGACTTACCGGTACTCATGTCGCTAGATTAGACTTGCGTCTTTTAGGTGCGTCACGACTAAACTGGGAGCAACTTCTGTCCTGCGACTTGAGTGCTCGAGTAAAGCACAACGACTAACTAATCTAAGCTAAAGCTAGCAGCGGCATGCCGGCATATCAAAATGAGGGGTCCCATAGCACTAGTCGTCTTTTCTTCTATTAGAGTCCAAGGTAAAAGTTCCGGAATGTTGGGCTAGTACACCTCGGGGCGAAAATACGTTCGCATTTCTAGTAAACCCCAACACCCGAAAAATGTGAACTTATTCCTGCCCCCCCCGGGATACTTGTACGAGCACCTGCAGGATACAAGGTCTTGCAAGAGGCTATGGAACAATTACTTGCGGTTGACCAGCCAAATATATCCTTGTCTGTTCCGGTTAATGGTTCCTACCCTTGTACAACGAACAAAAGCCTAAGCAAGCTGGAGCGTAGGTAACGGAGACGGCCACGATAAGGTAGTCCACTGCGCGGCTATCACATTATCTCAACCGGTACGATACACGAATACAGTAATACTAATCTGGTACCGTGGCCATCGCACCCGTAGCCTACAGCGGATAGAGAGTCTACAGTACTAGTACTTTGGTGTGCGACACCTAGACGGGGCCTTTCTTGGCAAAAGGTTCAAAAATTCATCCAATTACTAGTCCAAATTGAGTACAAGCTAGGCATGAATAGGAATTACTAGTGCCTTATTCTTGCACAATATTAGTGGATTTTGTCTGGCTTTAACGACTTTGTATGGAGTTCAAAATTACTACCTCTCATGTAAATTATTTCCTCTATCTCCTCAACCAAAACACAAGATTTTTGAGAAATTAAACCTTAGAGTTACCCTCTGACTGGTTATCTATCGGTATAAGGATTTGTATTTGGAAATAGTTGTGGTGGTCGAATGTTGATTCATTTCTAGTTTAGGGTTTTTTTTGGGACCCCGTCTAAGTGTCGCACACCATTGTAGGAATACCAGGGATCCGGCTGCCGGTACCGTTGCCTTGACCCCCCCGCCCCCCATCAATTCATAATCTTATCCCCCTCCTCACCACCAGCGCATCCGCCTCCCACTCCACCCTCAAACCGAGTTGGAAATGATTGCCTAGGAGAAAACTCACAGAACCTCCAGAAGTATAATACATACTATATCCTACTCAATGAACAAAGCCTTCAAATAAATTGACCCAAAAATCCCCTCCTGCCTTTTTTATCAGTCACCACATCATTTGGAATTATACCGGACATGCTGTAGGTGCTATAGCCTAGGCCGGTAGGTACTTGTAGGGCAGGTGGGGTGAGCTGTTTGCCCCTTCATTTCCCATCCAATGGTTTCTTTTACTGGATTTCAGCCTTATAGGCCGGAGGAGTGAGCGAGGGGAGAGAGAGGGGGACTCCTCCGTTATCGTTGGGATTTGTAGTCAAAGAGAGAAAGGTTTGCTTTGGTTCGTGGCAGGGCAGCGGAGAGCATGGATAGGTTGGACCTTGTTCCTGCATATGCACCGCAAAGTGCTAGTACGAGGTGGCTAACTTCCCCTTCTTCCCTCTGTGACTGGATGTAGCGCAGGCAGAACCTGTACCGTATATGCCCTACAGGATTGTATAACTTGCCGATCGAATTTGCCGAGGCCTACTCTCAGTCCACGTACTCAAGTGCTCCCCGTACGGTATGGTAGAAGCACTATCATATCTACTACGGTAGTCACCATAGAGGGTTACGCTTATGCCAACAAGTAGAAATGGCCAATAGGCGATGCTAATAATCTAATGGTTCACCGGACCCGCGCGATAACTCAAACCACCAGTAAAAACTCCACCCTCGCACACGATACAGGTGTGCAAGTATCTCGGGAACGCCTTCCACCACCGGCTAAGTTTGGCTATCCCATCTTTACATCCATCTAGACTTACTGGGCAGATATCCCCATCCACCGTCCCTGTTAGCAAAAAAAAAACCCCCCCCCATAACCTTAACTTAACTCGACCCCGCATATGCGCAGACAGACAGAGAGAAATAGGAAACTCCCAAAGCGAGCTAAAGCCCACATTATGGATTGTTTCGCGAAATTCCCTCATCTCTTGTGTCCTGTTCCTGCATGTGTAGGTGGGTTGGCCAGCGGGCGTTCCAGGCAGCTGGGACGCGGTTCGGTAAGGTAATCGATTGACCAATGATTACCCCGTCGCCGAGGAGTTCTCTCCCCTTTTTACTCGTTGTTTTTGGCTTGCAGGTACTTGTAAGGGCTTATCGGTGGTTTCCGCCCCATGAGCTTCCTATTATGGCACTGGTAACGGGTGGGGGGGAGTATTTCGTCATCTCTGTTACTGGTGCGAGTGCGCCCTGCAAGCACACCTTCGATCACTCGGTTGGGGGGTTTTTTTTTTTACAATAGAACCTCCCTTTGTGCTAGGACGTTGGAATTCCCCCTCCGAGCGATGTGAGGGCAGAGCACTGCAAATTCAGCCTTTGGTTGGGATAGAGCGAAAGGCGTATGCAGAGAGAGCCTTACTGCCGGTAGGAGAGGAAGCTGCAACGTCTAGGGCATTTATCTTCTACTCGAGTATTTGTGTTTTTTTTTACGGTACTTGTGCTACACTATATTAGACGGAACGGAAGGAAGGAAGAAAAAGGTAATGGTGGGCTTCTTTCTTCTTCTCTGGTCTCATACTGCGACATTGCGCCTGCAATGCATGCCGATGTGCGTTCCACTCGAGCGCGGTACGATTGGCGAAATTTTGTTTCTCCCCGCTCCGTACCACCTATATCTCAACACGTCTACGCTTGCCTGTTAAACCGGCATACACTCCGGAGCCGGGAATGCCAGGTACTCTGCAGTACCGGTACTGTACGTTCACTCATTTACCGTAATTAATCACTAGGGAGATTATCTCATTCGTCCGCTTCGTCAGTGAGATTGAGGCATATCATGATGGACCCAGTTTGATTCGCGCGCGCTGTTCTGGCATCGGTGCTGGGAGTGCGATGCCAAACGTGGGAGGATCCTTGAGAGGAGTCAATCGAGGCATGTGGTATGTGCGCTGGTTGTCTACAGAGCAGATAGCAATACCAGTTCATTCGATGGTAGTTCTGGATTTCTGGAGTATCATTGGGGGGCTAGAGTTTTCATACCGGTGCTCACGACTGTTGTTGGGGGCCAAATGCCTCTTTTTATCTCGGGATTCTAGTAACAAGTGATTTCTCCCCCTTTCTACTGGCTGTGGTTACTTCTTTCAGACCTCCGACAACGCGCCGGGATCTCCTCGAACTGCCGAAACGGCATAATAAGTCTTGGCTCTCAAGAGGGTTTTTCTCCTTTCACCCTATCCTTCCATTCAGTTGGATGGTGAGGGATTGTAGGGACCAATTGAGGCTTGAGATGCCATGGATTGCGCCTTGTCTAGATATCCTTTGCAGTGCTTTGGAGAATACCGGTAAGCTTCACTTCGGTGGCTTCGGAGGTATCTTTTTCGAACAGATATTCTCCCTCCCATGTGCATCGAATCAAATGGATCAGTACCGTACGCCGTGTCCTGGGGGGGCTAAAGACGCGGTAAAACCGGATGAGCAAGAAACAGTAGATGGTGTATTGATACTAATTTCGTGCTGTAGGTTCTTGTACCCAATTGGGTTCTTGTGAGGAGTATTCCTAAGACGAGAGAGGAAAAAAGTGCGAGACATTGGTGCGGATCAACAAGGCAACCAAGAGGACTATCATCATTTTAGCTTGGTCGCAATCGGCTATAGTTTGCGGTTACGAGGCTCGGAGCCAGGATACCAGAGATGGGAAGCGAGCTCTAATACCGGTATTGGTATTCACTGTAACTACCAGAAAGTGGGCGAAAAAAAAAGAGATGGGGTCAACAGGAATAATAATAGGATATCATATCTTTTTTCTGACGGTTTCCCGAGCAACAAATTCTGCTGCGGCGATGGAGCAGGGAAAGAAAGCTGTGCCAGAACGAGTACAGAAATGTGGGAGCACAGGTAGCAGAATGCTGTCCGTGCAATTAAATCCAATGGGAGGAGTCCGGGACCTTTCCGATCTTGTTGAGCTCTGAGGGGGGGCCAGGCACCCCATAAGGATCTCTTTATGGGAAGCTCCGAGTGATGCTTTTTTTTCTGGGAAAACTCTCAGAATGCCTTCTCAGATGGTGACAAGGGTCCCGCAAAGCTAGAATGCCATCTTCAGAATGTTTGCACAGGCACTATTGCATAGCAATCGCGCCATCATTTGTGGGTACCGGTGATCTGCTTAGTTCATCCAATCTTGAGGATTGGATCTAATTTCATTATCTCCCAATGCTACAGTATGCGAAATACTGGTTTCTTAAGGATATCTAATTTGTGGGCTATAGCCATTGTGAGAATTTTCCTCTGCTCTGCATCGCTTGAGAACTCTTAGAAACGGTGCTTTTGGGGGCCATTTGGTGCACGGGAGAAATTCAGCAACATTGAGGTGAAAAAAATCTTGGTTTTAGAGGGCATTGCGCTTGTGTACAGTGGCTTGGCGATTGGTAGAATTGGGAGGGCGTGACTTGGCGCCGAGATGTCTAATTTACATTTGACTACGCGAATCTTTGGGGCCATACTGATGGGGTACCAGCACTTTGTGAATTGTCAAGTACGAGCGCAAGTGCTGGTGGGCGCCTTAGATCCTGAATTGAGGACGCATTTTGGGAATTTTCTGTCATTTTTTAGTGTCGACAAGCGCGGTGCAGAAACTTAGGGTTTATTTTGATGAGCAAAGTGAAGGAGGAAGAAAAGAAAAAAACTGAAACGTGAAAAAAATAATCTAGATGTGTAGGTGTGGAGAGAGTGAGATTTCGAGTGGTTGAAGACCAATCAGACATTCGAGTATCGCTTCTTGCTCGCCTTGGCAGGGGTAAAATAAAAAAACTAGTGCAAGCGAAAGCCAAGGGCCGGCGCCTCAACAACAACGTTGGCTCTTCCCCCAAATTTGTTCATATCAAAGAGATAAATGTGCTCTAACCTAACACAACCCGGGACAACAGCCAAGAGGAATTACGACAGTTCTATGCTTTATTGGGGATGTGGAAGGGAGAAGGGAATCTGGAAGGGTTGGTAGCTTTTACTCGGGGAAGCTGGGGTGGCTTCAGGTACCTTCTCGTTCACTCATTAACTTATGCTGGGTTTTAGGAGTCGGGATAGTTCCGATGGTGATTGATGGAGGGAGAGAGAGATGACAAGCTTTCTCGGTTGCTGCTCATGGCCGAAAGATTCTGATATGGACATGGTGGGGGAAATTTTCTGTGGTGCAACTCGTTCTGGGCTTTGCTCATGGTTCTTCTAAAAAGGGGGGCATTGCCCTCTGTTTAGATGGGCTTCTTCACACGAGCTAGGTAGGTCTCAACGGCTTCTTCCTAGTCCTCCTCCTAGTCCTCCTGTCGTGATTGTTTTTTGGTTCATGAAGTAAGGAAGGGACAAGAGACTCTTTTGTTGCTGCTCATTTGCACAACTTACCGCCCATCTGCTATTGAAGTCTATATTTTCTTTTCTTTTCTTTTTTCTTTTTCTCATTTAACCTCATTTCATTTCACGCAATGTGAGGCCCCAGCAAGGTCTTTTATGTCAATGGCTCTTAGGATGAGCCGCAGTTCATAGCCAATCCTGGTATATGGCTTTCTGTATTGGGGAATCCACTGGCCGGGGACCCTATGATACTCAGCAGTTTGCTCGCTATTTTGTCTTTGTCACTCATTTCCCGCCTCTTTTGGGCCGACGGAGACACACACAATGCGGACTTTGCACCCCCATTCTATGCTAGCGCTGTGCTGCTAAGAGCGTTTGTGTGTGTCTCTGTTGGCTGTGGTTCTCCCTTCTCCACCCTCTGCCCTCTGCCCACCCCCTGAAATTCTGTCTCTACTTCCTGTTAGTCTCCGCCAACCACGCACACCCTTGCCCCCTGACCAACCCACTGCCTACTACTACTTATGTATCTCTTCCCTCTTCTTCCGCTCCTTCACCCTTCTCCCTCTCTTTTTCCTTACCTCTTCCTTACCTTCGCTCTCTACCCATTGCTGATTGTCTCGTTCCCACAGGAAAGGAATCATCCCTTTCCCACCACACTCTTTTTAAGACAAGCAACCCGGAACACGTAGCAGAACCTCTGCATAACGAAAGAATTTCACTTTCTTGCCATCGCTCTAGTTTTACCCTATTGTCATTCGATTCCGACTTCGGTCAATTGCTCTTTTACATAAAGAACAGTGGTTCCGCTCTCTTCAAATATAAGAATATCGGTTTCTTGATATCGTTGAACGACCTCCGCAATAATTCTACCGTCATACTTTCATTTTAAGCATGCAATACGCCGCTCTTTTTTCGCTCGCCCTGGCAGGCTTCTCTGCTTTGGCCGCTGCTCAGCCCCATGGAAAGCATGCTCGTGTGCACGGTCGCCATGCTAAAGCCTTGAACGAGCGCGACATGGTTTACGATGTTACAACAGTTTGGACTACTATAGAGTCCACTCCTGTTGCCGAGCCTACTTCCATCTATGTTGCAAACAATGTGCCTAACCCTTCAGTACCACCTTCCCCGACCCCTACGCCTAAGAAGGATGTCAAGGGGGGTGACAAGAAAGGTGATAAAAAAGATGATAAGAAGGGTTCTTCAGGTTCCAACACATCAAACAACAGCGGCAATGGTAATGGTAATGGTAATGGCAACAACAGCAACACGGGAACCGATTCCAATGGCAATGCCGGTCGCGAATTCAAGAATGGTGCCGTTCCTTGCAGCGAATTCCCGTCTGACTATGGTGCAGTGGCGTTGCCATGGAACACTAAGGATGGATGGGCTGGCCTCCAATACAAGGGTGGAAACATTGACCATGAGGGTGTTTGCAAGGAGGGTGCTCTTTGCTCGTACGCTTGCCCCGCCGGATACAGCAAGGCACAATGGCCGGCGGAACAGCCCGCCTCCGGTGAGAGTCTCGGCGGTCTTCTCTGCAAGGACGGTTTCCTCACACTCACCCGCCCTGACTTCAAATACCTTTGCGAGGAAGGCGCTAGTGGTATCACCGTTAAGAACGAGTTGAGCGATGTCGTGTCTGTTTGTCGCACAGATTATCCTGGTAAGTTCAGCGGTATTTATTGATTTAGAGTTTGTCCTTAATAGTGTATAGGATGCGAGAGTATGGTTGTCCCCCTGCAGTGCGATCCTGGAACAGAGAAACCCCTCACTTCCCCTGATGCCGACGCCCCAGGCGCCTACACATGGAGGGGTGGTTCCACTTCTGCTCAGTACTATGTCAACAACGCTGGTGTTAGCGTCAAGGATGGATGTGTCTGGGGCAAGGAGGGTGGTGAAGTTGGAAACTGGGCTCCTTACGTAAGACTTACACATTCCCTGAGCAATGGGTTGCTGGATGCTAATGCGATTACAGATCTTCGGTTCCGGAAAGAAGGGTAATAAGATCTGGATCTCCGTCTCCAAGAACCCCAACAACAGCAAGCCCGCCAACTACAACGTCTCGGTATGTGACTCTGTCTTCAGCGTTTTTAGTGTCAATACAAGTACTAATATCATGACAGATCGTTGGTGGCAGCGGCAATAAGTGTGAGTGCATCATGGGTGAATGCCAAGGTGGTGGAGCTGGATGTACCGTTGCGGTCGACCCGGGTCAGAAGGCTTACTTCCGTCTGTGGAAGTAAATGTATCGTTCTGGATTTTTGTTTGGGATCCTTTCTGGTTCTTAGCGTTTGGATATGGGGGATCCTAGAAAGCGAAAAAAGTCGGTCATAGTATGTTGACAGCATGGGGATATATATATCTGGTGTCTGGTTTAATTTTCATTCTTGCCCAACTTGCTGGGTGGTAATGTTCTTTTTCATTTTCTCCCCCAATGATTTCCGGTCGGAAGGGAAAGATATCATTGGCTACACTCACCATCTAGTTTTCTCTTCCTGTTTACTATATCTATTTTACATCCTGTCGATGTGTTTTCCCTTCCTTCCTCTGTGTGGAGGATTACCGTACAGTACATACACATCTCTCCCACAGACTATGGACTCAAGTCACCCGGGGTTTCACAAAAGCGGGTACAGAAAGGAAATCTTGGGCTGGTTGATTTAAGTTATTTTGTTTTTTTTGGTGGGCATCTGACGATGACGAAGAGAGATGTGAGGAATCGTTCGCTGCCGATAAATTTTTTCCATTTTCATTCTTTGTATAAAATTATGGAAAGATATTTTTCCTTGTTCTAACTTGTACCGACATACCGACTGAAATAGCACGATCGCTTCCTCCGTCACAGTCTTTTATTTTAAACTCGCTCTCGTTAATTGTTTTCCTTTTTTCACTTTTGTGACTGGCTGATGAGAGGATATGGGGGCAGGAGTAATCTGGAGCAGCAAGAAGGGGGGGGTCTCATCATAAATCATGTCTGTCTATCTGTCTATCTATACGCATCCCCACTGTATCACACTTTTTCATAATTAATATCTATCAAGTATAAATCCGATACGTACCATACCGGTATATATATATACAAGCACCGAGTGAAGTTTTCGTCTTGTGTATTGTATAGTATCATACGCGCGTGCGTGTGTGCTCTGAGGACCATGCTTCCTCCCCCCTATTTTCCGTCCTTCTTGTTGCAACCAATAAGAATTCACGGTTTCGCCACCCTCAACACCACGCTTTACTATCGTGAGCACGCTTAGTTGACGGTCGCGTTCTTTCGCCTTCGGGCTCCTGGTGGGATTTTTGCCTTCGGGCGGTCGGAGCTTTTGGCCTTCGGGCAATATCTTTAGTGGCTCGCCGGGCTTTTATTACCGGTGAATTTACGCTTTTCGGTCGGTTGTTTGCCCCCCGTCCGGGTGGTGAATACTTCCTCTTTTTCTCCTCCTTTTGGTGGCTCGCCTGGCCTTTTGCTACAGGTGAAATTTCACGATGGGTGACTCTGTTGCCCCCCCCCCTGCTCCTCCTTGCCCCCACTCCCCAGTGAGACGGGCTATTACTGCTGGTGAACGTGGTCTTGTGCCCGTTCATGGTTTTTCCTACGCTGCGCCGGGTGGAGACTATCGTGGTCTTCACATTGTTCATGTTGGAGGCTGCAGGAACGGCCATTCGGACTTTGACGATGAAGTTCGACACATTGTTTCTGGCCTTGACCTCCGCACCTTCGACGCTGTTGAGAAGGTTTGCTTCGGGATCTTGGCTGCTCGCGGCTGTGAATCCCTCGCTGTTGCTTCTGCTGGTTGCCACGTCGACCGCACCTCTACTTTGGGTTTTTACACCCGTTTTCACACCCCCGAGGGCTCCTCCCAGTCCTTCGCCCCGTCCGGCTCCCAATTGGTGAGCTCAGATTTCCGTTCGACTATGGCGTCTGATCCCATGGTCCCCTCTGCATCCTGGCCGTCCATTGACGAGGACCGATCCCAGGACCCCATGTACGTTCCTTCTGTGGTCGAGGTTGACGACAGCCAACGGCGTCTTCCCTCCCCTGTTGAGCGACTTTCCTCCGGTGAGCGGAAGCTGTATAGCAACTTCCGATTGGACCGATCGTCGGACGAAGACTATGCACCTCCTGCAGGTAGCATCCGCCCTGAGGATCGGATCACTCAGGTGTCGTCCCCTCCCCCCTTTGTCCCCCCCTGGTCGCGCCCTGGTGCTGGCTCCGGTTTCGCCCCGGATTCCACCATTCCGTCCGGCCGACGTGCCTTTGTTCCTGTGTCCAAGAGGCACCATGAGTTTATCGCGCACACCAAGGCGCTACGGGGCAACACACCCCCTAAGAGAGATTTTGCTCCCCCCCCTTTGTTGACCACTAGCCAGGTGGTTCCATCGTCGGCGGTCATCGTTCGCGATACCCCTATGGACTTGGGCGGTGGGTCTAACACTGACGGCACAGGTATTGGCGATTCTAGATACGCCACCGATGCTCAGCCACGTTCGGTTACCCGCAGCGTGTCCCCGTCGTTCTCCTCGCTGCCCGCCCTTCCTCTCACCATGAGCTACCGGTCGCCTTCGCAGGTTGACATTGCCCTGATGAGTGGTCTTGAAGATATCCGTTCCGGTAATGCGGTTCCTTTGTCTTCTTCCCCGTCCTCCTCCCGCGGTTCGGTTACATCGTCCTCCGATTCTGACGATGCCTCTATGGTTGACGGTTGCCGGGTTTACGGTTTGGTTGGTGGAAAGGAAACGTATGGTTCCTTGGAGGAGGTAGCTGCTGACATTCAGCGTCTGGGCAAGCAACAGAACAACTGCTTGGATGAGATTATCTCTCTGAAAGGAGAGATCAGGCTGTTGAAGGCTGTTATTGCCCGGCTGGAAGGGGATACGGTTGCCCATGAGGCTGAGCTGACTATTGGCAGGGGTGAACCTGTCTGGAATTCTCGGGAGACTATTCGGGGATCTGTTCGTGCTGAAGCTGCTAAGCGCATGAACGGTGGTGTGACTCCTTCCCCCCCTCCTGCTGATGTTTGTGTTGCGTCTTCCTCAGGTGATAAGAAGGTCGCCTTTGCTGAATCCCCTGATGCCGGATTTGTCGAGGTCCCTAAGAGGCGAAGATGGAATAGACGGAGTGAGCGGGAGACTAGACCGGCCACCGTTGCGACCCCTGCCCCTGTTCCTGTTGCTGTTCCGGTGTCATCCCCCCCTACGGGTGCGGCGATGTATAGCCGGGTTGCGGCCGCCCCTCCCCCTCCCCCTGTGCCGCATATGACTAGGCCAGGCCGCCAGGTTCGGTCGCGTTTGGTGACACCTCCGCCCCATGCCGTTGTTACCCCGGGTCCTTCCCGAGCCAGGGTTCCTACGTCCTCCCCCTCCCCCAATGCCCGCGAGCGCCACATTACGATGCGCTTCGACGCTGGCAAGTGGACTCAGCTTCCGGTTACCCCCGAGGCTGTCCGCATTCGCATCAACCAGACCTTGAGCAATCTTGGGAAGGTTTTCGACAAGACCCCGTACATTCGGGAAGCACGCTCCAAGCTTGAGATTGGATGCATTTACCTCACGCTGGCGGAGCATACTGCCACTCAGGTTTGGGACAGACTGGAACGATGTCGCTCGACACTCCTTCGGGAACTCGGCCCCTCCGGTCTCACTAACTTTGTCTTCCATAAGGATGTGGCAAAGGTTAAGATTTTGGTTTCCGGTGTCCCTCTTGCTCCTACTGGTAGGGGCTCTCTGTGGAAACCTGAGGACTGGACCGGCGATAGGGCCTTTGATGGCCTCCGGACCGATATCGAGGGCTCGAACCCGGGTGTGATTACCGCTGGCCGCCCTAACATGCTTGGCTCTGTTTATGCTATGAAACAGGCTGGAGCCACCTCCTGCGGCATTAGGTTCACTCTTGAGCGCAATGAAGCCAGTGATCGAGTTCTCTCCTCCGGTCGTGTCTTCTTGTTTGGCAAATCCAGGAATGCCCGGTTTTTTGAAGAGCACAGATCTGCCCCGGTCTGCAATAAGTGCCTTCAGGTGGGTCATGTTGAGATGTTGTGTGCGTTTCCTCCCCGTTGTCGCTTTTGTTTGGGGGATCATGTGTCAAAGTCCCACCGATGTGGGCAACTTAACTGCCCGGGTGAAGATGGTCAATCATGTAGCCACACTGTACGTCGGTGTATGCTGTGTGAGAGGTCCGACCATTTCACTGGATATAATAGGTGTCCCGTTGTTGTTGCTTCCGGTCCCTCCACTGCCCCCGCTGGTGCTGGATCTCCCATCGTTGCCGATGACACGTCTGTTACCGGTGTGTCCGACCGGTCCAGGAATCGTCAACGTCGTCGTCGTCGTGGGGTCCACGTTGAGGTTACTTCGGAGGTGATGATTGAAAATGGGGTCTCTGCTAAGGGACTGACTGTTGAGGTGGAAGGGATGAAGTATGCTGACAGACGTGCTGACCACCGGAGGGGCATGACTGACAGCGTTCTACCTAAGGCCAAGGTTGTTCGGCCTAAGGTTGACAGGAAAGGTAAGGGTAAGGCTATTGATGCTTACGAGCAGGCTGGCCCCTCCCGTATTACCGAAATTGTGGAACCGGCCCCCTCCGGTAGAGTTAACAAGGCCTTTAGGCCATCTAGTTCGGCTGACTCATCGGTCGACCCCCCCATCAAGACCATCGATGACGATGAGACTATGGGTTTTTCTTTGGGCTTGGATGCACCCCCCAGAAGCATCCTTAAGAGGCGTGCCTCTGACTCCGATATCACCTCGTCGGCCATTCAGGCCTAATGTTTATTACAACATTATCGATTAATGTTGGACGGAGCAGGGCTAACCGTTCGTTGGTGATGGATGTTTTTTCTTTTGTTGATTTGTTGTTTGTTGTTGATCCTCCCCGTAAGGCGGACGGGGGTGGTGTTGTACATGAGCATGTGAATTTTGATTTGTTTTCTTTTGTTCGGGCGTCTGGAGTTGAGGTGTTTGTGAGGTCATCATTGTCTGGTTTGTTCCTGGTGGACTTGCACGACATGGTGACCTGTGTTATTATGTATGATGTGGGAGGGGTGAGGAGAAGGATCGGCGGTGTTTATGTTCCTCCCAATGCGAAGAGACTCGATTGGTCAGGTTACGAAGCAACATGGGATGGCTGCGACTTCCTCATGGGCGACTTCAATGCCAAACATGACTCGTGGAACCCCAACCCGAGGGCTGGCAGCAGGCAGATATCTGATTGTCATGGCTTGTGGCTGACCCAATTTTGCGATCGGAATGGTCTTCGAGTGCACCCTCCTGCGGGCTGTACATTCCGGAATATCAGCGCCATTGATTTGTTTATCGGCATTTCTGATACGAGGGTTTCGTACGATGGGAAGGCGGGCCTGGAACACGTTGCTGTTGTCGCTAGGCTAGAGGTGGACGAACCAGCTGATTTGGTGAGGCGACGACCGGCCTGGAAGAGCATACCAGCATCCGATTGTGATGATATACTGGAACACGTCGATTCTGGGAGTGATGAGGGGATGTGGTTGAGACTTAGGAGTGGTGTGGACGCACTTCCGAGGTCTGGGAGGAAGGTCGGCCGGTGTCCTTTTTGGAGCCCTGACCTACAACGCATTCGTTCCGATTTAAATCGCATGAGACGGATCAGACGACGGCTGCCGACGGCTTCGGACGAGTACAATATTGTTCGACGTGTGTACAGGGCCATGCTGTTGAGATCCCGTCAAGAATTTATTCGGGACACGATTGAGAAGGCCGGAGATCCTGCTATCTTCAAACTGGCCAGGCAACTGGAATCGAGGAGGACACTTCCTTCTATGGTGGACTCCGATGGTCGGCTGGTATGTCACCACGCTGATATTAGCGACCTTGTCGCTGCCCAGTTGCGCCCTGGTGAGGAATTGCCATGGCAACCATCTACGATTGAGATGGACCCTGCCTCCGAGTTGGATTCTGCTGTGAAGCGGAGCCCGACTAATACCGGTCCTGGTCTTGATGATATCGGGTATCCCTTCATTAGATATTGGTGGAAGGAGAAACCTGACTGTCTGAAACGGCTTATCGACTACGGGTTGACGAACGACATTCCTGACTGGCATTCTGCTGAGGTTGTACTTATACCAAAGGCAGACAAACCTCGTTATGACATTGTTAAAAGCTGGAGGATGATTCATCTGCTGCCGACCATTGCAAAGGTTGTGGAGAGGATCGTCCTGCTACGGATTGCCGAGCATGTGGTACTAGGCCAAACTCAATTTGGGTCTAGGCGCAAGCGGGGTGTCCATGACGCGATGTCTGTTGTGTTTGAGTTTTTGCGACACAACGAGGGTTTTAAGTGTGCCATGCTTTCTATGGATGTCGAAGGTGGTTTTGATAATATTGACATTGACCTGCTGTGTGATTTTCTGGCTGCCCGGGAGTGCCCTGCCAACCTGATACGTTGGGTTAGGAGGTGGGCTGGACACCGGGTAGTTAGGTTCAGGTTCAACGGTCGGATATCGAGGCCGTATTTTATCAACTGTGGTATCCCTCAGGGATCCCCATTATCCCCCTTTTTGTTTGGTGCATATGTCGCGGACATCTTTGAGCCTCGCCTTCGGTACTCCCCTTCGGTTCGCACTGTGGTTAGCAGTTATGTGGACGATGGGGTCATCCTTGTTGCTTCTGATAGCAGGGATCTCACGAGGTACACGATGGCGGAGTTGTTTAAAGATTGTGACAGGATTGCAAGGGGTAGGAAGATGGGGTTTAGTGCGATCAAGACGAAGTGGATCGGTTTTGGTGGAACTACGTGGGAGGATTTGGATATTGATGGGGAATTACTGACGCCTGTAAAGGATCTTAGGGTTCTTGGTTATAGGTTTAATGTATTTCTTAATATGTCTTCTCATGTATCTTATTGGTTGGAGAGAGGTTTGGGTGTGAGGAGGAGAATATCCGCGTTGGGGAGGAGGTTTGGGAGTGATGGAGGGCTGGATGCATGGTGCACTTACCGATTGTTTCAGGCTGCCTACTTACCGACCGTCTACTTTGGACTTGAATTCGTAACCGACTTTTCGTCGTATGTGAAGCGAATTCAGGTCCACGTCAACGATTGCCTTCGGTCCCTGTTCAGGTGTCCTATCAAGCTTGCCAACAATATTCTGCTTGCGGAATTCGGGACACCTCCGGTACATTTGCAGGGTCGATATCTTCAGAGACGATGCTATAGTCGCATGATCAACTACCGATATTGCGATGACCATCCGTGGTTCGGTGCAATTCGGGGCGACTGGGAAGTGGAAGGTTTGCTAGCTTATCCGATGTCGTCTGACAAGGTTGCTACAACTGTGCCGAGCTTCAATGTGTCAAAGGGGAAGGAACTGGCTGCGAAAAAGTTTTATGAAGCCTATGAGGACGCGGTCCTGGTTCCTGACCTCCTTATGATCTACACTGATGGTTCGAAGAACAGCAATGGGACGGCGGTGGCATGGACGACTGAGGAATGTGGGATGACCGAGGGTGCTAGGGCCTTTGCTACCCCCTCTTCATGGAGTATCGTGGAGTGCGAGATCTTCGCCATTGTCGCCGCGCTGAGGGATGTTCACTCGGAATACCACGGCATGATTATCGTCTTTACTGACTGCATCCCGGCCATTATGTGTATCGCACAAATGGAGCCTGAGGGTGAATCTGCTGGCATGTGGGATGTTCTGACACCCCTGTTCAATCGCTTTAGTGCGATCCGCATTTGCTGGATCCCTGGTCACTATGGTATTGCTGGCAACGAGATGTCGGATGCCAAGGCCAAAGCAGCGGTTGGAGGTCCTTTGCATGTTCGGAACTGGGCTGGTGTTGTGCTAGGTCTTGGCCATGCCATGATTGCTAGAGAGCTACGGTCGACTGAATGGACCCATTGGCACGTCTCGGAAGGTCACGGTTACTACGATCGTACACCGAAGAAGCCCAGACACCTACGGGGTCTCAGCAGACTTGATCATTATATCCTGTTGAGAATTCGCAGCGGTACGGGTGTCAGTGGTCACGATGGATGTCCGGGTGTTGATGATCGATTCCACCTGGTGTCTTGCGACAGGTATCTTGCCAAACGTCCCCGTTTCCCGACTTTGTTCAATGATAAACGGGTTCCTGAGTGGCGCGATTGGTGGCAGTCCCATTTCAACCTGGGTTTGGGTATTCCGAGTGAACACAGAGACAATGATGGTGTGGTCACGGTGTGCGGGAATCCCTTCCAGCGGACGGTCACTCAGTTGATCGAAGGTACTCTCAGCCTGTTTCATCTGGGCGCTCCTGATAGCAGATGTACCAGGTGCCTCTTGAAGAGCTGTGGTGGCGATGACAAGTGCCTCCTTCCCGTTAAATTTGTTTCCCCAGGTGGTGGTGGAAGACGGGTTGCGCTTACATGGTGGCCTGATGTCGGTCCTTGTGGAGAATGCGGCAGTAGCGCCAAGATATTTCGCGCTCATCTTCTCCGGTTTCCCGGGTGCGCTTTACATTACTTTGTGCCGTTTTGGTACAATGTCGTGCACAACTGGGACGAATTGCCTGTGATCGACAGGAATACGACTGCCTTACAATGGTGGGCGAGCCAACCTGGTCTGTGTGTTTGCGATTGGACTTCCCCTGATGTTGTTGGGAGTCATTTGCGATTGCGATCCGGCCAGCCGTGTTTGGAGCACATTATTGCCATGTTTGAGGAGTGGACAGCTGATGGAGGACGCCCTGCCTTGCATATGGGGTTGGATGTGGTGTGGAGACGCGGATAGTATGTGGATTGCGAGATGGATGGCGGTCCATGTGTTGTGATTTATTTGTTGGATTTATGTTTGGTTGGAGGGATGCGTGACCGGTTTGCCGGAATGTGGGCTTGGTTGTGGCTATGACCTTGCTTACGGTAGTGTTTGGTGGATGGCTATGGGAGGTGGATTTGCTTTGTTCGTACCCTAGTTGGGTGGTTTATTTTGTGATTCCCGTGTGCTGGCCGGATACTCGGACTTCGGTCTACGAATCGCGCGGGTGGTACTTTTCCAGATGTACTGCGGGCTAGGCGGGGTTGGGACTGGCGTACTCCTTGGAACGTACTGCCGTATGGTTGTGCAAGCCCGGATAGGTAGTCGCTCCATTAGCTATATAGTTATAAATAAAAGAGATTGAACCCCTCTATTTTCCCTCCAAGTGCAATTTGCACTTTCAGAAACACCACGTACACTATCTCGAGATTCCCGCGTAACGTGACCTGTCAGGTTACACGAATACCATATGGATCCCTCTGTCCCGCCTTTTGGTTCGAGTCGTCGAAACAAAGGGAAAGGCAAAAAGACCAACCCCCCCCCAACACCAGCAGGTGCTAGGAGCTCCTCCACTCAGGAGGGCGCCCCGACCCTGTCCCCAATTTTCATGCCAGCAGGCCCCCCCTCGCTCAAGCGACCCAGAAGCAACACGATAACAAGCCTCCCACATATCGATGAGAGATACTTGAGAAACGCCCCTCCAAGCGCCTACTTCCTGAACCTTTTCCACAAGATAAATCAGGACCAGGAAATCGGGGCTACCACAGCCAGCAAAGAGAATGTGGTCATGATAGAGATGATCTATCAGATCCATAAGGACTACAGGACGGCCATCGATGCGCTAAGCGAACAGATCGAAGCCCTTACCGAGGAAGTTAGCACACTCAGAGATGCTACACCCCGGCCTGACACCCCCACCCCGATACCCTTCACACTCCCGGCAACGGCCCCTCCACGACCCTCTGCCCCCGACGCCAACCCTTTAACCCTCCCTTCGGCTGCCCCG
>Ga0307517_10002610_pt1 | contig 28709 bp, 30 predicted proteins | sample 23_EM_MG_FD_194515 | JGI IMG/M metagenome (GOLD analysis project Ga0307517, IMG submission 194515) | Populus trichocarpa ectomycorrhiza microbial communities from riparian zone in the Pacific Northwest, United States - 23_EM | ecosystem: Host-associated > Plants > Roots > Unclassified | place... | reverse complement strand
TTGTCGCGCTCTTCGTTGTCGCGCTCTTCGTTGTCGCGCTCTTCGTTGTCGCGCTCTTCGTTGTCGCGCCCTTCGTTGTTGCGCCTGTCAGGTTCAATATGGCTATCTTTGGGAAGGAAGCTCGAAAGCTCGGATGCGATGGTTGATAGGTACAGGTGGAAGGCTCTGCCTTTCACCATTGTCAGGAGCGCGTGTCCAGTTTTGACAGCGAGATCCAGTATGTTTTCGAACGACTCCCTTTTCTTGGCCAAGGTGGCTATCTGGTCCACTAACTGCTGGTATTGAGACACCAAGTAGATGAACAAACTATGATACTCCTTGCACGTCGTGTCGTTAAAGAGTTCGAACTTGGAGGTGGTCGCGTAGTCGGGAGGCCTCTTGAGTGCGTTTGCCACAGTGTTGGGATAGCTGTTTTCATAATCGGGAACAATTTTGCGCGCCTCCAGAATGATCAAGAAATTGTGGTCATTTTCGAGTTCGTTTCGGAGCCTCGGTCTCTGAGAGGAAGCTTGGACGTGAATGTCCTCCGGCTTCACCGAGTTAAAACAATTCAAATATTCCTTCGAACTGCGGGATTTGAATCGCCTCTGAATCTTTGGGTGACATGCTGCGATCACGTATTTCAGAACGCGAAACACTAGCTCGAGCTCGGACTTGGAATCCGCGGAATCTCCTTTTAATGTGGCAAGCATATTAACCAGAACCCAAAGGTGGGGGTTCGTGGTTGGCGCCGTCCTGTTACCCATTTGTTAGTTTGATGATAGATTGGGAAAAGGTTGATGCTCTGTACTCACCACTTCTTCGGAAATTCGTCGAGGTACTGAAGCAGGTTCACCTTTGGATCACTCCCCTCCGGATAGCCCACAGGTGGTATTACTTTCTCAACGCAGGGACCTGAGTACCTGCTTCCGCGCCTCATATCAGCATTCTTCGTGTTAGTGGTCAACAGCCAGGAGATCCTGTTCCAGAGCGACTCGGGTTTTTTTGCATCCTGGGCAGGCTTGTCCTGGTCATCTGCAAGGTCATCGGAGCACTGATCTTGCACCCACGTCATAACGGAGAGTGCCTCCGGGGTATACAATGTAGCAGCAACTACATCAGTGTTGGTTACTGCCAAGTGGGTAAAGGCGTTCGACAACCTCAGTTGAAACTTTTCGACCAGACTTGGAGGAGTTTTGAAGGGCATTTTATGATCTTGGAAGGGCGGATCCTCCAGAATCTGTGCTAAAATCGACACAATGGAGTTGAAGGCACGAATTTTGTCGTGGATGCGTTCTTGGACATCAGGCTCGCTGCCGTCGGTGACTTTCTTGAAAATTTTCACTAGTGAGGCCATGTTGCGAGAGACTCTAGGAGCTTATCGAACGTGACTGGCCCCGAGTTCTTCAAGTGGATGATCGTCGATCACCGTGGAACGGCCTCCGTTTGAGTGCTAGTCAAACGCAGGCGAGAGCTTTGGTCGTAGAGTGTTTTCGATCTTGGATACCGAGGCTATGTCAGGTGAAGAGCAAGGTAAAGTTTTACTTGTTAGTCTGGGATTTCCAGGCGAACAGAGGAGTCACTCCATTTAATCTGGGGTAGGGCCCAGAGCAAGAAACCGGGAATTCTTTTTTTTTTTTTTTTTTTGTGGTGAAGAGGAAGGCGAAATGTTATTTGTTGGTCTGGGATTTCCAGGCGAACAGAGGACGGCGCGTATTGAGCTTAACGTAGCGGTGGTGTTGGAGGAAGGAAGGAACGTGAGCGCGAACGTGAAGTTGTTGTTGTGTACAAATAGATCAAAACATCTGTAGATCCAAACCTTCCATCTCCCCTGAGTCCCCTCACTCACGCGAATTGACCTGGGTAACCTAGGTTAATTTTCCTGGGACAACTTCCATCGCCACCTAGGAAATCCATGCGCCTCGTTGTAACCGTGGGCTTTGGCCCACTGCCGTGCCATCCGTAGATTAGATTAGATACCATCAGTGGGTCTTGTGTGCCAGCGCGTCGCGTCTGTACAGAACAGCATCATCCTTGCCTACGATGCCACACCGTACGGCCTCGCTCGACGCGATCCCACCGCGCAGACCTCACCAGCGGCCAGATCTGCCTGTTCCATCGTTGTTACCTACTTTATAGACGAGGTGCCAAGTTGTATTAAACTCACGAATTTGTCCCACGATATAGGGACAATATCATATATGTTAGATTCCATAGTAATTACTTTAGGGAAATTGAATAAAAGCTGAGGTTGAAGAAGCCCCAGAGCCACCACATGAACAAAGCGGAGGTACCAAAGGAAGTGGGACCTACCAAGGCGCGTGCAAAATAATTTTTTGTATAGCTAAAACGAGCCATAACCATCATCATCCGAGTCCTCAGGATCGATGATAGTCCCCTCATTTGAGTCCTCATCGGAATCCTCACCCGAACCCTCGTCACTGTCCTCGTCACTGTCCGACTCCGACGAGTCTGGCCCCGATCCCTGTTCATCGTCGCTATTTTCCACCCCGTAGTTCATGATGATATCTTCTGGCGCTTCACCTGGGCCAGAGGCATTATCGTCGCTAATTTCCATCTCTTCCTCGAGTTCCTCTGGCTCAGTATCAGGTGGCTCAGCATCAACTTGATGTCGTGTACTGTTGCTCAGGTGCCCAATTCCGCCTCCAAAATAGCGCATGACCATATCACGGTCAACAAAACTGAGAACCATAGGAAGTCAGCAAAGGAGTACGAGTAGCAAGTACCATTAAAAAAAATTACTCACATGTTGACATAAAAGTTTACCCAATCGTCATCATCACCAGGATTCAAGCATCGAGAGACGCTCTGAGGGACAGGAAGAAGGTTGACAGTGCGCCCTTCATGAAAGGCGGGGACCAAGTGGCATCCACGGATGACATTCGCAGGATCCACAAAGCTAAATGCGAACTCATCCGTGGATTCGACAAAGCCAACTTTAGGCAAACGAGCCCTGCGAGAACCCGAAATGTATTCAGGCTCCATTCCGAACCAGCGCACCCAAAGAAAATCCATCCGCTTCACCCTCCGAGCATCTGGGATATCTGTTCGTTCAAACCAGACATTGGCATGATAGACGCCAATGACCCTTGCATACCAATAAGCTTCGGCCCCTTCTTCGGTCTCCGGAGATCTGAGCATAATATCGGGGTGTGTTCGGGGGTTGATCGTGTCTGAGTCCCGCTGCAGATCATAGGTAGTATAAAAGAGGCGGCATGTTCGAACTGAATAAATTTTCTGCCCTACAAATCGAACCGAGTTGCGGTCCTCATCTGAATAGTCTTCGTGCATATCGCCGTCAAATTCACGGCCCTTCAAACGCCCCAATAAATGGTCTTGTAGCTTGGGTAGGAACCGCTAAAGTTCAATATGTAAGTGCTTGGTTGAAGAAATTGAAGAGTTCAAAGCTTGCATCATAGGCAGGGTCACCTCTATTTTTCCGAATCATAGTGAATATATCAACAGGTTGGTTCTTCGAATCTGAGATGTGATATCGTAGGTCGGAGTCTCCTGTGGTCTCTGACCAATTATCCTGACCAACCGTTTTGGATTTCGTAGCGCGCTCACGGAGCTGCTTGCGTTCATGAGCCAAACGAGCCCGTTCATGCCTCCGATAGCGCTTGGCAATTTGCCAGTCAGCATTGCGCTTATTCGTAGACCCGTAGAGTCGTTTAACTAGTCTGTGTGCAAGTTCTCCCTATCACAATATTATCAGTAAATAAGTCACAAGATTATATGAAGTACCTACCAGTTGTGTCGAAAATCCATCTGTCCCGCCAAAAAGACGGATAGAATGCACATAATCTGCAAGCGCATGCCATTTATAGGTGAAGAGGTTGAGAGTCTTCAGCTTCCGGCTTGTACTTGTAGGGTTGCTGATTCCTTCCGTTTCTTTCCCTTTCGAACGCCTCTTCCGGGCCGCCGTTTCTCGAGGAAGTTCAAAGGTTGCAAAGTCTGACTTTGTTACGTCCCTAAATTTGCGCATGAGTCGCCCTAACTCTGTCGTAAGCTTCTCAAGGTGGTTGAGGGTGCTCTCAGTATGCAGCCGAAGTTTGGCAAATGCATGCCATTCTGCAGTGCGGTACAGTAGCGTTCGGACCATCGTATTGTAGGGTTCTGGAAGAAGTCCTTCGAAGGCAGGAATGCTGCACTGAAGGCGGTATTTTGAGCACAATTATTCGCTTTCTGGAATAGTCTCTTACCTGTAATAGATCCTCAAAATCACGAGCTGCAAGTTTCTTCATCTCCGAAGCATTACTAGCAAAGCGACGAATTGTGCTAGAGCCAAAGGTAGGTATGTCACGAAATCTGGAAATTGACAATTTAGAATGCAACAGAAGTCAAGATAATTATCTCACCGTTTATTCAATTCTGCTACCAAGCTGCCATCTGGAGCTGCAGCATATAAAATACGTATTAGGTGTGTAAATAGCGCCTTCCAGACACCCAGTTCAAACTCATGGAGTAGGTCCGGAACAAGCATGCGTGGGATGTCAAAGTCCTCACCCAGACTGTCGATGAATGAATTCTAAAATGCGGAATGGAATAGTCATCAAAAGTTTGCACAAAAAGGGTGAAAAATAATCACTAGCGTTGGCACTGAAGATGTCGGTTTGAGCAGCCGATCGATTACAACACCCCCGATAGCAGCTGCTCTTCTGTATATAGCATCCCGAGCTACACGAACGTAGTCGAGTAGGTGTTTACGAACATTCTTCTCGCGGAATTGGCTATCTCGTTTGGCACCTGTCTGGTCCATCTTGGATTTTGGAGTGAGACATCTTGGACAGGGAGCAAGGCCCTTATCTCGTATAGTTGCAAGCAACGCTCTGTCGTGGAAAAATCATAAGAACAAGCATATAGAAAATCAGCAGAATAGACTCACTTCTCCGGATAGTCTGCAGAATAAGTGAAAATACGTGGATATATACGGCGCTCGATGCCGTCTGCACATCGTATCACCATCCCATATTTATATGCATGAATAAACTCGTCATCAAGCAACAATTTCCAGACAGCATGCATAAGTTCGCGGCGACAATGAGTTAAGATATCCTTCTTTTGCGTTCCCCATTTCTTATGGAATCGGGCTGCGAAGTCTTGGAAAGAATCCGGAAGAGAGGGGATGTACGCGATATGTTGGCAAGCACCCGAGTTCGGTAGAGAGCGAAAGTATTTTGAAAGATTTCCGAGGAGCATGTAGATGGGCCAGAGTTTGGCCGTTCCAAAGTTTGCCAAGTGGGTGGCGTCCGACCAAAGCATCATTACTGCCACTGCCTTCTCGCGTTTGCAGTCTGGATCATCAGGTGGTACTGGTGCACGCTGGATTTTGTCGTTCTCCTCAATGTAGGCATCTGAGTCATAGACCTCGCAAAAGACACGTTCTTCTTCACCATTTGGAGCCTTGTGGAATAATTTGAAGGGAGATAGATGAAATTTCGATGCCAGAGGTGACGCAAACATGGCTCGGATGACAGCGGGTATTTTGCGATAACGCAGTCCAGGGATAGAGAATTTTGCAGGAGGTACATCCTTTGAACCTGACGGAACTTCGATTTCAACGGTTGCTGTTTGGAATGAATCCAAAAATGGGTCATTCTCATCTGCCATGTCGGTTCGACGATTTTCTCGTGCTGCCCTAAATCCTCGGAGATCTTCAAGGTTGAAATTTGGATCGAGAAGGACCTCATCGACAAGGCGGTTAATTTCACCGTCGGATTTGGCTGATGGGCCAGAGTCCTTCCAGTTCATCAACAACTCAACTGACTGATTGCGATGAACAAGAGGTGGTGTTGGTGGGGATGTGGGTGATGCATCCATTCGCTCATGGCTGGCAAGGAGGTCTTCAGGTGGAATAAACGAATCGGGATCAAATGATGGTCGATAAAGATATTCACGAAGGAGATTGAATGAATTTGCGGCCGTCCGTAATCGATTGCGTACAATGAGAACAACGCGCGGTAATATTGAAGTTGGAGGAGGGGGTTCTTCGTCGAGAGGTCGCAATGGTTCAGGATTAATATCAATGTACCGGGCAGGTTGTTTATAATTCCGCATCGGCCGACCTGCCTGTGTAAGTGGAGGAGGGAGCAGTAGAGGTGGAGGAGGAAGAGACGGCTCTTCGATAGGGTTGGGCAATGGAATAGAGGGAGACTTGGAGCGACTTTCGGGATCAACTACCATGCCATCAGGCCCAGGATTTGAAGAATCAACAGTGTCGTCCATCGGTTGAATATCCTCGTTACCAGCATTTATTCCACTGGTCCCAGCAACACGCTCTGTCTGTGGTATATTCTTATTAAATGACTATGGTACCAGACAGAAACACCAGAGACATACCAAGCGTGTTTTTCGGTCAGAGAGTTTGGATTTCTTCTTCTTTGATAGGGCAGCAGCAGATCTCCGGTGTCCGGCTGCCTCACCTTGGTGCCTAAGATGACCCTCACATTTGTTCTGATGATTTCGGAGGCCGCCAAGCGACGACGCAGTGAATTTTTCCGGTCCTAGGCAATGCTTGCACGGAAACATGTAATACACCAAAAGTAATAATGCAGGCAACAGAAGGCAGAAAAGCGAGGCTATTTTCAGTTTAAGGCGACTTCGAGGCAGTCTTGCCATGGGGGAAGAAAGTGGAATAAGGTTCCTGCTATCTGCAAAATGCTTTCAAATTTTCATATGTGCGCATTTCTTCACCTTTCGGATAAATCCGCAGTGAATTTGTACCGTCGTGACTCATCGCGACTCATCACGACGTTCCAAGAGCTGATTGAAAATGGAAATGAGTCATCACTCCCGTACTTTACTGCCGTCAGGGTACGGTTGCAGAGTAAATATATAAGTCGGGCAGACATACCTTGTGGTTGGTATCCCCACCCTTGCTTCTATGCCCCCGAACTCCTCACGTCCTTGTGCTTCGCCCCCGCTCCCTCCATCTGCGTCCTCTCACATTGAGGGTGACCCACCCGATGACACACCAGGACCTATGGGTGCTGCATACTGGAAGCGAATGTACCAAGCACTCCACGAGGAAACCAACACATTAAAAAAGGCATCTAAACGGAAAGGAGAGTGAGTACAGTTGACGATTTTTTCTCTTGTTTTCACTTACAAACTTGAGCTTGCAGAAGGACTCCTTCCATAAGCCAACTTGGTCGAGGCATACGGAAGGTTGTTTTCATTTGCGGGGATATCAGGGACTTGGTGCTTGAAGCTGACAAGCACATCGAGTTCCTCGATGATCCAGATGCATTGACTGATGAGTTTGATGGCCTCGATGAAGAACAGGTTGAAGAGTTAAGGCGCGAGTGTGTAATTTTATCTTTTGTTGATTTCATTTGCTGACCGGTGACCTTGAGACAGTTGGGAGCGCAGCCACAAAGCTTTACAAGAACTCTGCTGTCTGATTCCCAACTTTCAGAAAAAAATTGATGAAGCTGAACCAGAGGAACTCTCTGAGTACTATTCACAGGTGCGTTTTACTATCTCGACAGCCTTTTCATTTAAACAGAAGTCCCCCAGCTCCAGACTGGTGCCAACAATGCACGTAGCGATGACCTCAATCGCATCCGGGACTACTTGGCCGATTGGTTGAATCAATCCCAACTGCGACCTTCTCCTCCCCTCGCCAAAGACAAGCGCAATAATCGTGGCATTTGTCATGATGTTACTGGCCGTCTTCTCTGTCCAGCCGAGTTTGATTGGGATGATCCAGAGTATGTTTCTATTTCTCATTCCTTCATTACTGCCAGTGATCTGATGGTCGATTGAAGAGTGCGGGCCAAGCTGCGGGCTGGTGATGAACATTATGATTGGCTAAGTAGTAATCATGCAAGGGCCTTCTACGCAAACCACGAAGCTGACCCCGAGCATCTTGAACATGGGTTTTTGAAGAGCTCCCTTTTGGTTAAAGTACGTGATCTGAATTAATTGTTGTCCTTTCCTTGTCATTTTTTTTTTTGGTCCATCTACCCAAGGTATACAAAAGTATCTTCACGTCGCCATCCTCAGCGGCAGATGACTGCGAATCAGAACGCGAAAATGAAGGTCCTTTGAAGGCTGCCAAGCTCTCCCAATCCCGGAAAAAGGTAACGAAACGCAATGTCGCATCAAAACTTCACATGAACGATAAAGTCACCCCGCGGTCAATTGCCTATGCTGCAGTCCAGGTATTTGACTCGATGCATCTTGTTAGAATAACTATTCATGTTTATCTCTACTCCAGCTTCACTTCAATTTGCAGACCGCTGAGCGATGGTACGAAATTTATGGAGGATTCGATTACCGTGGCCTTTACAACTACATCGTTGACTTTTTTGAAGACGTGCAAGAGGGCCCTGCAAAGGAACGTGCACGGGACTTGCTTAAGTGGTGGTCTTTGTAAGTCTGCTTTCCATGGTCTTGAACAATCGTTAACCTAAGTTTGTCTTGTAGAAAAGTCTTCCCAGCTGCCGCCACTCGTCAACGGTCCAGCACTGCTGCTTCTCGCAAGGCTATGAAGGAACAGCGTGCTGCTCGCAGCTGATGCAATCTTAGACGTCTTCAGGGAGTGGGATCCCTATCTCATCTAAGTCAGAGGAGCGAATAAGGCCGAGAAGACTCCATGATCCAAGGCAGAGGTGGGCACAGGTGGATGTGACAGTAGTCCGGCTGCGTGTATGTGATAAAATAAGGCGGCCGCGGCTGAATAAACATTCGACGTCGATGGAAGTGCCTGTGAGATGTGATAAATTAGTATGATCAATTGAACATGACATGTTAGAATAGTACTCACTGCCGAATGACGTTCTGGATGAGCTTGTCGACATCCGCGTAAGATTTGACACTGGATCCGTTGTAGTACCAGGACATGAGCAAGAACGTTGACGGATTTAAAAATGGGGCAAAGTAATCCGGGGCGACCTTTTCCACGGATTCCAGACTCGACGAGCCAAACGGCGACGACGATGAAGTGTTCGAACGCGAGTCGGCAGGATCACGAGCTGTAGAAATCGAGTCTGACACAGAGGAGAGACTCATCTGCAGTAATGGTCGGCGGTCCAAGTGCATATCTGCGGTAAACCCCAAAGCTGTTCATCTCTGTACAGAATACAGGTGATTTAGGTAGTTCTGTCGACTCGGGAGATGCACGACCCGCGGATTCTACAGGTTCATCCTCAGGCTCGGAAACCGCGATGATTGGTGGATTTGGATTAGGTGGCAAGTCATCCCGATAGCGGCGGGGTAGCCGAGTCGTCGATTATCTACCAGATGGTCTTGGCGGTGGCGAGGGTGATCTTTGGGGAGGGAGGACGTTGAGATCTATGTCCATGTCCTGAATATCTGGCAATGCTTCAACTAATATCTCTCGGTTCTGGTTCCCTTCGTCGCTAACTCCCTGTGCATTAGAATATCCTTCCTTTTCGATTGTGACTTTTTCGCGGAATTTATGTTTCTTCAGGGCCATATCCGCTGCCGATCCGATGGACTTGCACAACCTGAGGTGCACAGAAAAAGGTCGCCCATTCCCGAATTTCGCTTTGCAGCCCGGGCACTGACTTTGCTTTGCCATTACAAATTCGACAAATTGTTCTGGTTTAACCAGGTCAAATCAGATAAAGGGGGTGATACCACGACACACGCCAAAGGTCGGGTGCCAAAGATCAAAGCACGAAATGGATTATAGAATACGCAGGAAGGATTTGTTGACCTAGGTTCACCAGGTCAACCTCCGGGATCGAGTTTAAAAGAGCAACGAACGACAAGGTTGATCACTTGATCTGGGTTTACCAGGTCAAAGTGTGAGCTCGACTCTAGTAAAAAAAAAAGGAATGTGTGTTTGACCTAGGTACCGAGGTCAAACTGGTAGCAGACGCGATGCTCGGTTTGAAACGCGAGCTCGAATACGTGTTCTTTTTTTTTATAGGTTGACCCAGGTCAATGCGTCGAATGTGGTGTGGTGGGTGAATGGAAAGATCATGAAGACACCCGACTCGTTCGGAATACCCTTTCGATCGAGTCACGTGCAACATTATCCAAAAAGAATAATGACGTGTAATACTAGTATTTCTTCGATAGTCACAAGACTTAGATATTCGCAAAGATATTCACTTAGACAGTATGTTCGTACCAATATATATATATATTCATTATCACGGTTATACTAATGCGACACGTGAAAAAGTTTGTTACACGAGTCCAAGATATTACTGTTGAGCACTCCCAGTCTTCACACCTCGTAATTTGGTGCGCCATACATTTCCAGACAGTGGAACGCCATCTTTCTTGCCCGTGGAAATGTCTTGCAGCCGCGTCAAATACCACTGTTCATCCCATTGCGTCCAGTGACCCAAGTTCAAACCACAAGCTTTCTCATTCTCCCAATGAGTTGGCATTGGCCACCAGGAGCTGTTGGAGGTTTGGGTGCCCTTGCCTGAAAAAAGATTGTTTTTATTTTCTACTTCATGTATAATTCCCAAAGGACATACCTGTAAAACATCGATGAACACCGCAGATAATCCCAATTTCGTTTTCGGTGAGATCGTCATCCCAGAATTCCAATCCCCTGGGATCGGTGACATGCATTCCCAGACGATGTGCGATCACGGCCGAGGATGGTCCAAGCAGCGCCGAATCAATTGCGATGTGTTCCCTGGCTATCCGAGCAACGATTCCACCTCGCAACAGGGCTGCACGACCTCGCGGCGACATAAGCAATTGAGCTCAATGACGAACGTAAGCCACATAATCATCCCTCCCAAACTGGTAATCCGACAAGCGCATTGGTAGTAAAGTCTCGTCGTTGTTCAGCGTTCTAGAGGAATCAATATGAGGAAGGTGCTGGAACGTTCTGAACGCGATGCCGTTTTCCAGTAAAAATTCAGAGCGATATCACGGTAAAGTCAGAGACACCGAGAAGGCGATAAACGAAAACCGCGTCCCTGGGATTGGTCAGAATTATAGAATAAGGGGAATCCACGCCGTTTTTCAAGTATTCTGGGAGGAGGACATACAAGACTTTGTATTTTCCATACAAGAATTGGCCCTCAGGAAGCGGTATGCAACTGAAGGCTGCCTGGAGTTTGGGCGGTATGATAGCACGGTAATTGTTCAGATTGAAATCGGAATTGTTGGGAGGAGAGGATGTGGAGAGCCAATCTTTGACGAATTGAATGACAATTGCCTCAAAGTCTTCGAGAGGTGGCTTGTTATACCATCCAATGGCTTTCATGGCATCATCACAATCCTGTCGCGTCCATGATGACGAGTTGGCTCGGAGAGGAGGGACAAAGCCCTGAAAAATTTGGAGATGCTGTAACAGTTCGAAAGGATGTAGATTCGCAGTGAGATCCATTTCAATCTCGGATCGAAATGGTGTCGTTGGCCAACAAATAGCGTTCTGGGTGGTAGAGAGCTCATTGACACGATTGGATATATGGGTTGCGTGAGCAGCTTGCTCGTCCGCAGCGTCGTAATCGTCGTCATCCCCGTCAATTTCACCGCCATCTTGGCTCCAATCGTGCCCCCCACCCCAGGTTTCCACGAGATCATCATCGCGCGTGTCCATTGTTGCAGGACTATCGCCACCTGTCTCGTCATCCAAATCAAACCATTGACAGACATCCCAAACGTTCTTGAAGGAATCGTAACGACATTGAGAATTCTCATAACCGTCCAGAGTATCTTCGCGGGATTTGTTGGGTATGCGAGTGCGAACGAGGACAAGGGGATCCTCCTCGCTCCAATCCCATTCATAGACCTCCGCTGAAACTCTGGGTGGGTTTCTTTCACGATTTAATCTCCTTTGACGTTCTTCCGGTGTCTCGTTATCAAGCCGAATTTCGTTTTGCTTAGCTCGCACTTCAAAAAATAGCGCCCAGGGTTTGGTTTTGACGTATGCTTTTCGAGCGGCATTGAATTCCTTCTGGGACATGTGTGCGCTCGCATTCATCGCTATAGGTGCGGTCGTATTGCTCGTTGTGGGTTGGTTCGTATTCCCTGTTGCAGGCTGTTGCGAAGATAAATGTTGCCTGGATTGTGAGGGGGGAGGAATGGGAGATAATGTTGTCGCTATTTGTATTACTTCTACAGGAGGTCGAAGGTAGGCAAATTGTGGTTTTGAACAGGCGTTTATATGATCCCGAGTCCATGGATACCAAACGGGGACGTGATGATATGTGAACCATTCAACAGGGGGTTTTTTATGGTTCTTGTCGGTGTTTAGCCAATCCAAAATGATTCCAGCCCTGGGACAATTCTCCGAGAAATTGCACACAGTCGAACGCCCGAAATCATTCAACCAGATTTTAGGTATATCCCTCTCTGCTAACATACCGAACCAATCCGAGACGGCGGCAATCTTGAATGATAGTAACCCCATCCAAATAGCAAACCAATCGCGGGAGATGGTAGCTTGAATGCGTGCCGAGCGTAAGGACTTGAATCGTTTTTGAAACCCTAAAAACGAGGGTGGGATAGGTTTTAAAGAGGGATATGTACCGATTGTTTTCTCGAGAAGCGCCGATATGTAAAACAACCAGTCTTGTAGCTGAATCCACTGCACAGCTTTATCTTCGTGAAGGTAAAAGCGACCATCTGAATCGGGGCCAATGACCGACGAAAGGATCTCTCGAAGGGATCCAAAAGTATCTCCTTCAAACGAGGGCCTCAAAGGGACAAAACAGTATGCCTCAGTCCACCATTGTGGATCGTGAAAACATTCCCATAAAGCGTCTTTTTTGTGGAATCGGTAGCGCGAGCTTGGGCCAGGGCGATCAGGGATGATAATTCGACGTGAAGAATTGGGGGAATAAAAGACTTCGCCATTATGAAGAAAGGCGTGGCCTTGGGAGTGATCGATTTCTCGGTTGTCGATACGGGGCATTACAAATCGATGAAACAGTTTATGATGGTGACTAAAAAATTATCGCTTTAGTTACGTTTCAAACAAAAAGGAAGAAGAGTTTCGTACAGCTTAGTGAGAAGGTTGAGATGTGGAACGAGAGTTAATAGCGAGCAAGGTCTTTGGCCGTAGAATGTTCTCGAGGGCGAATTATGAACGATATAATCTTGGATACCGAGGCGATCTCAGCTGAAGAGGAAATTTTTTATTTGTTGGTCTGGGATTTCCAGGCGAACAGAAGGATGAGTCGATTTAATCTGAGGTCAAATGAATGAGCAGGAAACCGGATTTTTTGTTTTTGTTTTTTGTGGTGAAGAGGAAGGCGAATAGTTTGTTTTTTTAGTCTGGAATTTCCAGGCGAACAGAGGAAGACGCGTATTAAGCTTAATCTAGGTTACCAGGTCAAGCTCAATGTAAGGAAGAAGTTCAAGAGTGAGCGCGATGTGTTGTTGTGTACAAATAGATCCAAACATCATCACGAGTTCACTCACCCAAATTAACCCTGTTAACTTCAAGTTGACTATAATACATTTCATGGCCATTGACCTGGGAAATTCAGGTCAATGCGCCTCAGGCCACCTCAATTCTGATTGACCTGGTTAACCCAAATCAATGCGCCTCTACCCATATTATGACCATCTTAAAAGCGACGGCATCGTGCTCCTTCTGAGATCAGTATTTCAAGCAGTCCGCACACACAATGTGCATTCATCACTTCGTGCTTCCTCGCTTTCTCAACCTTCGTCAAATGGGTTGAGGTTGATCTTGATTATCGTATGTTTCTTCCCCAAATTTTGATCCTCAAAGTCGGCTGATTCTTGCCTCACAGCACGTTGAGATTCAATCGTGAAGATAAGGACTTCTTCAACCAATCCGCAATTTTTTTTGCAGCACACCATCCCATCCGAATTGTCGTTCACTGCCCCTTTATCCCGTCTCCTACAGCCGGCCCAACCTCCTGTTCTTCTCTCCGCTCGCAATTTGTATGAATATAGCACGCTTATGCACGTTATGCACGTACCTTGTTGACATCCGAAGAAGGCGAGATCCCATCCTGGTGTCGATACCGCAAATCCAGGTGTCGGCATTTCCAAGTAGCATCGTGTTGCTGCTGAGTTTCCAGGAAGGGAAGAGGTTAGGGCTCTCAACGGATTCGAAGGAGATAGCGGATGTTCATGAATGTATAGACTCGCTGAAGAGCTCAGAAGAGTGGTGGCACTTTTCTGGTCGCCTTTGGTAAGTAGATTCTCCTAACTTCGACTATCTACGATGCTGTAACTTTTGCTGAAGCAGATTCACTGGAATAAAGATCTTCTGTGCGAACTATCGTCGGTGGGCGATCTGCCACTATCCCAAGCCAATCTCCCAAACAAGCGAGGAAGGGATGAAGATCTGAGTACTGACACCTTTACAACAAATCTCGAGGCGATCACTGCCGGCTGCACCAGAAGGAAGGACCAAGGAACATTGCTGGGTCAATGAGGGTCAACCAGGAAGCGACTGCATCACCCACTTCTCTTCGCCCTCCCACTCTATAACCCTCTCTACTGTCCCTCAGGTTTCAAACTCCTTCAAGCTTCGCCCTCTTCCACGGACAGCGATGCTGCTGGGATGGTATCAGTGAAACGCACAATCTTCAAGACGTTGTTGTTCCTTTGCGTTTAATCGACTTTAATGAAGACATGGCAAGTGTGGAGATACGGATGAGTGGAGCCATAGTGATGATGAAATGGATCAGAGGAAGGCTGAGAAGGCAGGTGAAGTGGAGGAGAGCGGCGGAGAGTATACGGGCAAATGGAGGATGATGAGCATGAGGACGAAGCAGGATCCTCCAAGCAGTGCGACACGGGTCAGGCAGGATGTGTGCGGACGACCGATTAGTCCGTATCCTTCTTTCCTACAACATCATCGCTGCAACAAGCTTGACCTGGATATTCCAAATCAAGCTTAATTACGCCTCATTAAACAAGCAGTACCATTATCCCCCGTTTGGCCTGGATATACCAGACCAACACAAAAAAACTAATCTCCCGCTGTCTTCACCACGACGTTTGACCTGGATACCCCAGATTAAATTGGACATTGCCTCTGTTTGCCTGAATATCCCAGACCAACAGATAAACAATCGCCTTTCTCCTCACCCGACATAACTTGGGTATCCCAGATTGTATCGTCCTGCATTGGCGCTCGACAGCATTCTACGGCCAAAGACCTCCTGCTTCATTTGTTCTGGTTCCACAATTTAAACCCCTCACAAAACTGTACGAAGTTCATATTCCTTTTGGTTCGCAATGTAGCTAGCGCCATAATTTTTAGTCACGGTCTTAAAACGATCTCGTTCGTCCTCAATGTCCCGGAGCAGCAACCCACACATCGATCACTCTCAAGGCCACGCCTTTCTTCACAATGGTGCAGTCTTTACATATCTGTGCTTCTCGAACAAACAATCGACACATATCCTTCTTTGAAACCTATCCCACCCTCGTTTTTGGGGTTTCAAAAACGATTCATGTCCTTATGTTCGGCACGCGTTGGAGCTACCATCTCCCGAGATTGATTTGTTATCTGGATGGGCTTATTTTCATTCATGATTGCCGCTGTGTTGGATTGGTTCGATTTATTAGTAGAGAAGGATATACCTCAAATCTGGTTGAATGATTTCGGGCATTCTACCGTTTGCAATTTCTCTGAGAATTATCCCAAGGACCGGAATCATTTTGGATTGGTTAAACACCGACAAGAACGAGAAACGAGCCCCTCTTGAATGGTTCACACACAGAAAATGAGATTGGGATTATCCGAGTCTGCGGTGTTTATCGATCTTTCACAGGTATGTCCTTTGAGAATTAGACATAAAGTAAATGATAATAACAATCTTTTTTTCAGGCAAGGGCGGTCAAATTGCATTCAGTTCCTGGTGGCCGACACCAACTCATTGGGAGAATGAGGAAGCTTGTGGTTTGAATTTGGGTCACTAGATGGAGTCGGATGAACAATAGTATTTGACACGACTGCGAGACATTGCAACAGGCAAGAAAGAGGGTGTTCCCTTCTCCGGAAATGTATGGCGATCGAAACTACGAGGTGTGGTTGCCGAGAGATCGCTCAATATCTTTCAAGTTGGAAATGCGAGTCGCGAGGCGATCGATGAAGTATACACGCGATTACGCTTTCAGGAAACGTTGCACGTGACTCGATGGAAAAGCGTCTTCATCTTTCCATCCACCACACCCGAGCACATTTGAACTGCATTTTGACCTGGATAACCCAGATCAAACTTACTCGAGCTCGGATTTCCGCACGCAACGTCGCGTTTAACCTGTAAACGTAGTTGTTCAACTCCACTTGGATTAACGTGTTTTTAAAAGATTGCACGTAATCGCCAACGGCTAAAATATTATATAAGACGCCGGTGTCAGCTCATCAGCGGAAGATATGACTCTTATGACTCTACCGACATTTCCAGCATTATTTTTATATATAAAGGTCCTAGGTGTGATCAACACCCATTCAGTGGCAAAGGCACATACCCTCTCATCCGACCTTAACCCTAAAAGCCCTCAGGATGTCTCGATCGCCGCGCTCTATCACCATCGACAAGTGGATCGACAATGCAAAGCACCATGTCTGCCAACCTGTGGGTGATGCACATGTACCCCATCGGTCACTGGATTATCTACTTTGGCAAGACAACGTAGAATGTATCCTGAATGTGAAACAAAAGCGGGTAAGCGAGAGTTCAGGTTTATAAGCTTGGGATTTTCTGATTAACTAGTTTCGTTAGACGCTCGTGCGAGAGCTGTTCCACCCCAAGAAATTCAAACTTACTCTCTGCCTTCGTGTCCCCCCAAGCTCAGGATTCTTGGTGTACTACAGGCACAGCCCTATTGTGGTCATCGATGAATATACCGGAGAAGAAGATGATGCTCATGCACCAGAATGGCTTCAAGCCCATCGACTTGAGCTCAAGTTCTGGCAGCAGCGCAGTCTGATGCTAGATTTGATGCTTTATTTCGTGGCTGACTTACCTGAGAACGCCCGATTATCTTCGAAGGTTGAAACCTGGTGCAAGGCTATCTCGGTGAGTAACCTACACGTACTAGACGGTGTGATTACTTACCACCCAGTCAAAGGTGCCTGCATCTGGTATGACAACCTCTATCCGTCCACGGGTGGATTTCAAGCACGTCTCTCCATACAATACGCGTGGACGCAAGCAGCGGGCATCTGAGCTTTCTGCCGAAGAGTCGCAGAGAATGAGAAAGACTCTAAATGCAGAAAGTTCACCTTTACGGAGACGAAAGTAAATTAATGCTTACTGACTGTGTAATGCAAGAGTATCTATTTAACATATCTGGAGTGCTGTCAGTGACCGTTGGCAACTTGAAAAAAAAAGAAAGAAAAGAAAACTATAAGAGGCGCTCACAAAACCAGGGTGAGGCGATTCTTCCATTTTCGACACCATCATCCATCGTCGTCAATTATCTGAGAATATTAGGTCCTACGATATTTTAGGTACAACAATCAAGGTCATTTTCCTGGACCTGATGGCTGAATACAATGCAGAGAGAGTTTCATCACAGCACTTTGACCAATTCCTGGTGGTAAGACTTTCCTCTTATTTTCATTATTTTTTTTTTAAACTTCTAGTTCATAGTCACCTTCCCAATTGTTCCTCATACAGAGGTCACCGAAAAGGGCGAGATTGAATACTCGGAGGTTGTCCGCGAAAATGTCCGCAAGCTCGAGGCTTACGTTGAAGAAATGGTCAGTGGCGACACTGTCTCTGGTACTGTCCAAGATGACGTCCTCAAACTGTGGTCTGTCGTCAAAACTCTGCCAGAGATCACTAATGACTAGAAGAACCATATCAAAGCTTTATGAAAGCATCATTTGCTCTCTCCACAACTCCAACTCTCCCGATCTTCCAGTCCTTCGGCAGTCGTGGGTCTGCTCTTTCCCTTCAACCAGGCCTCCAACCAGGATGTTGAGGCCCTCGTCAACTACGTCTACGCGAACCCCGGCATGGATCCTGACTCATCCTTCCATTTGCTGGCATTCCCGAGAATGGCTGTGAGACTGACGGCCTCCACGATAGGTCTGAGCTTGCTCACCGTATGATGTTTCCTTCGCATTCTCGGTGCTGTCAAGAACAAGAAGGCCAGTCGCCATTTCCTTACCCGCCTAACTCAAGTTATCTTTCCCCTCTCCCCCCACCATGGTCCTTTCGGAAACGATGGGCTTTACTCAGAGTCCAAGATTTCTCTTGAGACGCTATTCCAACGTTCGAAAGCTGGGGTGAATATCTGTGCTTGGCTGGTGCCATCATTGGGTGTTTCTTTTTGAATCAAGCATGTTTCAGTTATTGACATCAGCTATTTAGATGGACGCATGTAGGTCCAACAAACATCGCCGCCCACGAGCTCGAAAGCTGTGGTGTTCGCACCTTCTCGGCCAAAGAGATGGCTTTCAAGATCCTTGGTCTCATGCATCCCCTGCTCTTCGGTCAAGTCGAACCTATCTGGGCTGATCTCAACGGTGGAATGGACCGCCTTCCTGACCTCGCCGACTAACTACCCGCATTCGGACGAAGTTGGACGAGACGAGAAGGCTGAATTTTGCCACGCTATCGCTCGTGATGACTCTGCGGACTTCAAGGTCATCAACAGAGTTGAAGCTGAGCGATTCCCCCAAACTGTTGATAAGTTCTTCCTTGCGCCAACTTCCGCTCCGACTTCCCAGTTCTTGAATCTTCCAGCTCGCTTTCTGATCTTTCGCACCTCTGAGCTGTTGTCAATCTGGAAAAGGTCGCCGTTATCACTGGTTACGGCGAAGTCGGACCTTGGGGCAGTCGTTCCGAGTCAAATGGCAGTCTCGTTCTTCTCATTGGCACCAGTGCTGGTTTAGTTCCTCCTGCATGCTGGTATTTGTCTAATTGGTACGAATGACCACCTTTATATTTGTTATTGTCGGAAAAATCCCAATTAACAGATATATACTTGCGGCAACTGATGGTCTCATAAGTTTTGATCACTTAATTGCAGGCATGACGTAGGTGGAGCGGCCCCACAATCATTTCAGGCGGCCATTAAATTGGACAGATTCTACCCACCTACGGTGATGTCCTTTCAACATCCACATTGACGAACACCTCGAGGGATTTTTCCGGAAGCAGGCTCTACTCCAGAGGCGGCTTCGACAGTAATTTGGTTCCATCCATGTTCCACAACATCATACTAACGCCTAACAACATAGCGCCTTGATCTGTATTCGCCACACACTGCGACATTCACGGGGGCTCAACTTGGAGTCTTGAACCGGGAGTGGGACGTTGAGCGGACTTAAAGTTCGGGAGGGAACAGGTGAGTGGGACTGGACCATATTTACATATTGACAGTGCAAATCTTTCTCAAAGATCAAGCCGGCAGACGTGCCCTTCTTCCTTCCTCCATCTGAAGCTTTATGAGGGTGAGCCTTTCATATGTCATACTCACCGTCCTTGAAAATCTGATTTTTTGCTCAGTCTACATACCCGGGGAAATATGTAAGGCAGGGCGGGAGGATTGCTCGGTACATATCGTACTTTACTTGCTATCGAGTAGTAGTACTATAGTTCTGTACCTGGCTTGAAATACTATTGATAAGTTGGCTTTATTTTTGGTTTGAAAACGATGAATACAATGCATAAATGGAAGGAGGGCAGCTGCGGTACTAGACCGTAGCGGGTTCGATACAGTACCCTAACGACTGACACACTGACTCAGCACTAAAATGTCTAGTATGAAACTCAGCGCCATAATTACCGGTTAAAGCGGTAAGGTCTGTCAAACCCATAGCCACGTTCTGTGGCTGGAATCTTCCCGAAACTAGGCCCGAAACCAGCCGACATCTGGGTCCGCGGCTTATCTCTCCTTGGCTGCGCACCGTACGCCCAGTCGGACTTACGGGCCCGGGTGAGTGAGGACGTGTCACGTGACAATATTTGGATCTAATTATATGTACTTGTACTGTACTGAGTCAACAACAACACGATCGCGCTCACCCTTCCTCCAACATTGCTCCAACACATTCAGCTTGACCTGGTATCCCAGATTAAGTCTTCCTCTGTTCGCCTGGAAATCCCAGACCAACAAACAACAATTCGCCTTCTCTTCGTATCAGGTGAATCAGGAGCCGCGTTGAACACCACTGCTCCCACAGTGATCTACGATCATCCACTTGAAGAACTCGGGGCCGGTCATGGGGCATCCGATGAGCTCCTAGACTCTTCCGACACTCTCTCGCAACATGGCCGCCGCATTCAAGAAACTTTTCAAGCAAGTCGCCGATCCAGAGCCTGATGTCCAAGAACGCATCCACTACAAAATCCGTGCCTTCAACTCCATTGTGTCGATTTTAGCACAGATCCAGCGGGACCCGCCCTTCCAAGATGCTGAAACGCCCCGCAAAACTCCTCCAAGTTCATCCGAACGGCGTCAACTGAAGTTGTCGAACGCATTCGCCCACTTGGCAGTAATCGACACTGATGTAGTTGCTGCTACATTGTATACCCCGCAGGTACTCTCCGTTATGACGTGGAACAAAGAGCAGAGCTCCGACGACGAGGATGAGCCTGCCCAGGATACGGAAAATCCCAAGTCGCTCTGGGGCAGGTTCTTCTGGCTTTTTACCACCAACACGAAGAACAATGATATGAGGAGCAGAATCGCCTACCAAGGCCCCAGCATTGCTGAAGCAATGCCACCTGAGGGCTATCCGAAGGGGAGTGATCCAAGGGTGAACCTGCTTCAGTACCTCGACGAATTTCCGAAGAAGTGGTGAGTGCAGACCATCAACCCTTTCCCAATGTACCATCAGACTAACAAATGGGTAACAGGACGGCGCCAAACAAGAACTCCCACCTTTGGGTTCTGATTAATATACTTGCCAAGTTTAGAGGAGATCCCACACCCGAGCTATTGCTTCGCTTTCTGAAATACGTGATCCCAGCATCTCACCTAAAGATTCAGAGGTGATTCAAATACCTCAGGTCGAAGGAATATTTGGATTGTTTTAACGGGGTGAAGGCGGAGGACATTCACGTTCCAGCTTCCTTTGAGAGGCCGAAGCTCGAACTTGAACTCCAAAACGACCGCAATTTCTTGGGCATTCTGGAGGCGCGCTACGTTGTTCCCGATTATCAAAACCGCTATCCCAACATTGCGGCAAACGTACTCCTCAAGGAGCGTCCCGAGTTCGAACTCTTTAGCGACACGACGTTCAAGGAGTATCATAGTTTGTTCATCCAGTTGGTGTCTCGATACCAGCAGTTAGTGGACCAGATAGCCGCCTTGGCCCAGAATGGGGAGTCGTTCGAATGCATACTGGATCTCACTGTCAAAACTGGACACACGCTCCTGACAATGGTGAAAAGCAGATCCCTCCACCTGTACCTATCAACCATCGCACCCGAGCTTTCGCGCCTCCTTCCCAAAGATAGCCATATTGAACCTGACAGGCGCAATGCCCAAGAGCGCAACAACGAAGGGCGCGACAATGAAGAGCGCAACGACGAAGAGGGCGACAACTTCGAAGAGCACGATGTCAACGCGGGTGTGGAGCTCTGGGAACCTGTCAAGGCCGACACTACGACAGCATTATGGAAGCCGTTTAAATCCTGGATAATCTTAATCCTAGCTCAATTCCAGGCAGCTAATGCTCTGTGTAATTTTATCACGAAATCGGAGCTCAGCGAGGCGCAAATTGATGTCAAGATTGTGTGCGCAGCGTTCGTATCCGACCTGAAAATCCCCTTGCAGGAGCTCTTTGAAAAACAGTACATTCCCCAGGGGCCACTTCTTGGCCCGGACAACAACACAAAACTCCTCGATTTCGTCAAAACGGCCAACACGCTTAAAGACCAAATCGAACGCTTGAAAAAACTCAAGAAAGATTGGGACCCAATCGCGGGGAAAGGCATCTTACAAGATGTCTTGAACGAAGCCAAGAAACAACACCAAGAGGACAGCAACCAGGGGTTCGACCCGGCGAACGCGGCGATTTCTACCCTCTCTGCTGAGATCATTGAGCGATTACCCCTGCCGGCGCAGGAAGCCACTATTCTTGCGAAAATTACTGTCTTAGAAGGCCTTTTGACGAAGAGACAAACCGAAAGGTACAATGTACGATTCTCCGAGAACCCTACTTTCAAGGGCACGATACATTGCGAGGCCGCTCTAGCCAGCATTCTTGACAAAACTACCAGGGAAGGCATTCAAGCTCGGATCGAAAAACATAAGCTGGCACGTAAGAAGTCTCCAAATGAGGAGCTCTATTATAAGAAGCTATCGACGCTGTTGGAAGATACCGAGGTTGGTTTTAACTTGTTCCTACGGTTAATCCCTGTTCAATTCACAATGTTAGGGCTTCACGCGAGTCATCGGGATATCGAAACGTTGCTGCCCAGTGTGCCATCGTTTTCTTGCTCATTTATCGGTGGATGAACCAGACACCGGCTTTGTCACGTCAGGTTATCAACACCATCTCGAACTGCACCTAACCAGAATGGACCCCAGAATTTCTCGTGGATGGCATGAATGAAACTTTTGGACAGCTTCTGAGAACGGAGGTTGTGAAGCTCTCAAATGAAGTTCGTCTTCAATCATACAGAGACCGTCGTCAATCCTCGGGTTCAGGAGTTTCGGTTGGAAGTGATGCTATGCTTTGGAATCTTGCCTAATAGATCTCTGTGGGCCATTGCATCTTCAATCCTTCCTTCGTACATTCAGCTCATAGTTATTGATACTAGCAGGGGTGTTTGAGATTGGTGCTGAATGATTGTTTCAATTGGATACTTCGAGTCTGCAATTCCGCTGGTTATTTATATTTGTATCGCATATTATATACCTCGAAGATATTGGCTTTTGTGCATGTATACATTTCCTGTACAATGTACAGCATGGCGGCGTTGCCCTCTCAAAATGCACTGGCAGCCACTATGTGATGAGGCAGGAGTGCAATGCACACTTGCTTCGTACCACTCATTACCATGTCCTCTTGTTGCTCCTAATAGGAATCCTGTTCAACTCTTTCACCAACACCCGTTCTGCTTCGTCAAGTTTGAAAGTGTGCAGGCCGTTGTTCACGTCTGAGGTAAGTTCTTTGATGACTTTCTTGTATTCTGAGGCGAAGACTAACATGTCATAGGTAGAGTTCCAGCGTGCTTTCAAGTTCACATAGCGCAGCATGATACGGATGGTGAGCTCGAGTCCTTAGTATTACACTCGAATTCTGATTGTTTTTTTAGGGCCAACAATATGTTTGTGCAGGAGAGCTTCTGACGCTGCAAACCATGACCAATGTCTTGAACTTCCTCAAGGTTCAGAAGATCAAAATCGTTAAGGTACGTCAAATATATGCGCGGTTCTTGAAAAACTAATTTGATATGCCTGTACAGCCGACCATACTCCGTCGAGAAGGTGAAGGAGATGCTCGGTGGTATCGCCAAGTCGTGCTATGGAAAGGCACAAGGTCAACAAAAAGCTGAAGGATACATCAAGCTGGAGCGTGGGTTTGCCACCATCCTCCTGCCTGGTATCAACGTACCGTTCCACTCTCGCTACCTCTGGGCTGGCGTCATGCCCTTCCGTGCCTGTAAGCTAGCATCATTCTTTCAAGAATTTTGTTTCTGATTTAATGTTTGCAGACTTGTCGAAGAAGATCAATCCCACTCACTTGAACCCCGACTGGGAAATACATTCCCAATCTCATTGCCAAGTTTCTCGCGAGTACGCGCAGGTCATCTACGATCAAACCTCTTCGCCTCGCCTCGACAAGGTCCTCAAGAAATGGGAAGAAGATAAATGGGCCAGCGCCGACTCAGAGAACCGCCAACAATTGGCCTATATCATTCTTGTTGAGCTCCTTGCCTACCAGTTCGCCTTGCCCGCTCGTTGGCTCGAAACCCAGGACCTTCTCTTCACATCGTTCAAAGCTCCTTGTTGAGCTCAGTCCTTCTCCTACCCTCACCGGCATGGCCACACGTACACTCAAGGCCAAATACGAGACCTTCGACGGGTCGGACACGCGCTATTCTTTGTCATTCCAAGAACGTCAAGGAGATTTATTACCAATACGAAGACGAGCTCGAGGCTCCTCCGGCTGAGTCCGCTTCTGACGCCGCTCTCTCGGCGCCCGCTGCCGCTGCTGCTGCTGCACCCGCCCCCGTCGCTGTCGCCGCATCCACTGGTCCAGTTGCCAGCATCGAGGACGTGCCTGTGAAAGCCATCGACATCTTGCTCGTCATCATCGCGCAGAAGCTGAAGAAGCGGATAGACGAAATCCCTCTCTCGAAGACCATCAAGGATCTCGTCGGCGGAAAATCGACGTTGCAGAATGAAATTAGCTACTCCAAATACAAAGCCGAAATACTCACATGTAATCTGCCTCACAGAACGAATCTATCAGGACTTGAGGATACAACAGGACGCCGTACTCTGGGTGGCGCCACCCGCGTTCCTCGGGACGATTTTTCGTAGGGAGGGGAAATTCCTCCTGATCGTAGGCAAGGTACTCGGGCGCTTGGGGTACCAGATACTCGACGATTCCCGCGTTTATTTTCGCAACGTCATCGCTCCTCGCGCAGTTCGCACTCTCTTGAAGCTGAGCAACAAGGTCAGTAATAATACGATATAATGATTACCAGACTCACCATGCGAATTAAATTTAGGAGAGCTCGTCGGTGATCGCAACACGCGGTGAGGACCTATTTAAAGGTTGGGACAAGCTTGAGAATTTATGGGCCGATGAAAATGGATTTTAGAGCGTGCGCCAAAGGCCCATTGACCTGAATTAACCAGGTCAATAAGCATCGAGGTAGCCCGAGGGCCGAAGCGCATTAACCTGGTCAACGGGCAAAGGAATTAGAATTGAGGTGGCCGGAGGCATGTTAATCTGGATTTACCAGGTCAACGGCAATGGAGGTTGTCCCAGGCAAATTAACCTAGGTTACCCAGGAGATGGAAGGTGAGAGAAAAGAAAAGATGTTTGGATCTATGGATATTTTGATTTATTTGTAACAACACGTTCGCGCTCTCCTTCCTTCCTCCCAACTCCAACACCATCGCTACATTGAGCTTGACCTGGTAACCCAGATTAAGCTTAACACGCGTCTTCCTCTGTTCGCCTGGGAATTACAGACTAACAAATAGCTATTTGCCTTCCTCTTCGCCACAAACAAAAAAAACAACTCCCGGTTTCTTGATCATTCATTTGACCTGGGTACCCCAGATTAAATCGAGTGATTCCTCTGTTCGCCTGGAAATCCCAGACCAACAAATAAAACTTTGCCTTGCTCTTCAGCAGAGATAGCTTCATTGTATCTCGAAAACATTCTACGGCCATTGAAGACCTCGCTCGCTGTTGACTCTATCCACATCTCGAACCTCGCACTAAACCGTACGAAACTCATCTTCCTTTTTGTTTGAAACGTAACTAAAGCGGTAATTTTTTAGTCACCATCGTAAAGCATTTCGTCGATTTGCAATGCCCCGTATCAACAACCGAGAAATTGATCACTCCCAAGGCCACGCCTTTCTTCACAATGGCCAAGTCTTTTATTCGCCTAATTCTTCACATCGAATTATCGTCCATGATCGCCCTGGTCCAAGCTCGCGCTACCGATTCCACAAAAAAGACGTGTTGTGGGAACGTTTTCACGATCCACAATGGTGGACTCAAGAATATTGTTTCCTTAGTTTCGTGCCTTTGAGGCCCTCGTTTGAAGGAGATACTTTTGGATCCCTCCGAGAGATTTTTTCGTTTGTCACTGGCCCCGATTTGGACAATTGCTATTACCTTTGCGAAGATAAAGCAGCGGAGTGGACTCAACTACAGGACTGGCTGTTTTACATCTCTGCGCTTCTCGAGCAAACAATCGATACATATCCCTCGTTGAAACCTATCCCACCCTCGTTTTTAGGGTTTCAAAAACGATTCAAGTCCTTGCGTTCGGCGCGCATTCGAGTTACCATCTCGCGAGATTGGTTTGTTATTTGGATGGGGTTACTATCCTTCAAGGTTGCTGCCGTCTCGGATTGGTTTGGTTCATTAGCGGCGAAGGATGTACCTCAAATATGGTTGAATGATTTTGGGCGTTCTAGCGTTTGCAATTTCTCCGAGAATTGTCCCAGGGCCGGAATCATTTTGGATTGGCTAAACACCGACAAGAACCATAAAAAACCCCCTGTTGAATGGTTCACATATCACCACGTCCCCGTTTGGTATCCATGGACTCGGGATCATATAAACGCCTGTTCAAAACCACAATTTGCCTACCTTCGACCTCCTGTAGAAGTAATACAAATGGGTGACAACATTATCTCCCATTCCTCCCCCCTCACAATCCAGGCAACATTTATCCTTGCAACAGCCTGCGACGGGGAATACGAACCAACCCGCAATGAGCAATACGACCCCGCCTACAGCGATGAATACGAGCGCACATATGTCCCGGAAGGAATTCAATGCCGCTCGAAAAGCATACGTCAAAACCAAACCCTGGGCGCTATTTTTTGAAGTGCGAGCTAAGCAAAACGAAGCTCAGCTTGATCGTGAGACCCCACAACAACGTCAAACGAGATTAAATCGTGAAAGAAACCCACCCAGAGTTTCAGCGGAGGTTTATGAGTGGGATTGGAGCGAGGAAGACCCCCTTGTCCTCGTTCGCACTCGCATACCCAACAAATCCCGCGAAGATACTCTGGATGGTTATGAGCATTCTCAATGCCGCTACGATTCCTTTAAGAACGTTTGGGATGTCTGCCAATGGTTCGATTTGGATGACGAAAGCGATGGCAATAGTCCTGCACCGATGAACACTCACAATGATGATCTCGTGGAAAGTTGGGATTGGAGCCCACATGGCGGTGAAATTGAAGGGGATGATGACGATTACGACGCCGCGGAAGAGCAAGCTGCTCACGCGAACTATATATCCAATCGTGTCAATGAGCTCTCTACCACCCGGAACGCGATTTGTTGGCCAACCGCACCATTTCGATCCAAGATTGAAATGGATCTCATTTCCAATCTAAATCCTTTCGAACTGTTGCAGCATCTCCAACTTTTTCAGGGCTTTGTCCCTCCTCTCCGAACCAACTCGTCATCATGGACGCGACAGGATTGGGATGATGCCATGAAAGCCATTGGATGGTATAACAAGCCGCCTCTCAAAGACTTTGAGGCAATTGTCATTCAATTCGTCAAAGATGGACTCTCCACTTCCTCTGCTCCCGAAAACTCTGATTTGAATCCGAACAATTACCGTGCTATCATACCGTCCAAACTCCAGGAAGCCTTCAGATGCATGCCGCTTCCCGAGGGCCAATTCTTGTACGGAAAAAATACAGTCTTGTATGCCCTCCGACCAGAATGCTTGAAAAACGGCATAGATTGCCCTTATTCTATAATTCTAACCAATCCCAGGGACGCGGTTTTCGTTTATCGCCTTCTCGGTGTCTCTGATTTTACCGTGATCTCGCTCAGTGAATTTTTATTGGAAAACGGTATCGCGTTCAGAACGCTCCAGCACCTTCCCCAGATTGATTCCTCTCCAACGATGAGACTTTACTACCAATGCGCTCATCGGATTACCAGTTCGGGAGGGATGATTACGATGCTTATGTTCGTCATCGAGCTCAATTCCTTACATCGCCGTGAGGTCGTGCAGCCCTGTTGCGAGGTGGAATCGTTGCTCGGATAGCCAGAGAACACATCGCAATCGATTCGGCACTGCTTGGACCATCTTCATCCGTGATCGTACATCGTCTGGGAATGCATGTCACCGATCCCAGGGGATTGGGATTCTGGGATGACGATCTCACCGAAAACGAAATTGGGATTATCTGCGGTGTTCATCGATGTTTTACGGGTATGTCCTTCGGAAATTATATATGAAGTAGAAGATAATAACAATCTTTTTTCAGGCAAGGGCACCCACACTGCCCAAAGTTCCTGGTGGCCGACGCCAACTCATTGGGAGAATGAGAAAGCTTGTGGTTTGAACTTGGGTCACTGGACGCAGTGGGATGAACATTGGTATTTGACGCGGCTGCAGGACATTATGACGGGCAAGAAAGAGGGTGTTCCACTGTCTGGAAATGTATGGCGAACCAAATTACGAGGTGTGAAGGCTGGGAGAGCGCTCAACAACAATATCTTGGACTCGTGTAACAAAATTTTTGAGAGGTCGCATTAGTATAACCGTAATGATGAATATATATATATTGGTACAAACATGCTCTCTAGGTACATATCTTTGCGAATATCTACAAATAGAAGTTATTTCAATAACGCACTGAGGCCGTGTCACGTGATAATGTTTGGATCTACTTGTACACAACAACAACACGCGATCGCGCTCACTCTTCCTCCAACATTGCTCCCACACTGTCGCATTTAGCTTGACCTGGTATCCCAGGTTAAGCTTATTAGTACACGTCTTCCTCTGTTTGCCTGGAAATCCCGGACCAACCAACAACAATTTTCGTGTCACGTGAATCGAGGGCCGCGGAGTTTAACGTTGAACACTCAAACGAAACGGGTCCCACAGTGATCGACGATCATCCAACTCGGGGCCAGTCATGGGGCGTTCGATGAGCTCCTAGACTCTTCTCTCTCGCAACATGGCTTCACTAAAGAAACTTTTCAAGAGAGTCACCGACGGCGAGCCTGATGTCCAAGAACACATCCGCGAGAAAATTCGTGCCTTCAACTCGATTGTGTCGATTTTACAACAGATCCAGCTGGGACCGCCCTTCCAAGATCATGAAATGCCCTACAAAACTCCTCCAAG
>Ga0307517_10002609_pt1 | contig 28709 bp, 31 predicted proteins | sample 23_EM_MG_FD_194515 | JGI IMG/M metagenome (GOLD analysis project Ga0307517, IMG submission 194515) | Populus trichocarpa ectomycorrhiza microbial communities from riparian zone in the Pacific Northwest, United States - 23_EM | ecosystem: Host-associated > Plants > Roots > Unclassified | place... | reverse complement strand
ATCCTGAGCCCAGGCGACCAATTCCTGTTAAAATCCGAGGGAGATGAGAAATAAAGCCCTCTGCTTTATCACCCGACGAGTGACAAGGTATGATGAAGTGGGGTGCCCCCCCCCCCCCCAAGAAAAATACAAAACCCCCCGTCTGAAATTCGCTTAGCATACCAAGTTGAGGTTTGGTTCGGAACTGCAAGCTTTTCCCAGAAAGAGAAAGAGAAAAATCCCTATACCGGATGAGCATTGAATCCTTTTTCGATGTTCGCTCCCTTAGCTTGGGGCTGATCTCGATTCAGACGTCACCTGGCGGGCGTTATAGAAGGGATCCTTGGGGGCTATCTTGCTACCCCGGTGGGTAATTTTTGCTAGGAGTATTCGGAGACTCACTGCCGGTTCTCAAGTGGCCCACCCGAATCCCTTTTCACGCCTAGACCCGTGTCTTTGGTGTTATCTTTCAGGGCGCGGTGGGTGGTGCCTTTTGTTTGACTTAATTCATTCACTGGTGTTTCTTTTTTCTCTCTTGAAGTTTCTTTTTGCTTTTTTTGCTTTTATTTTTTGCTTTTTGTTCCAACGGGCATATCGACTTTGAGTATCTTTGAATATTGTAGACTACTTCAAGTTCGCTTACCGGTATTACACCGTAATATACCTGCCCCAGTGAAACCCGAGATTCCAGGTATTTCAATCATCACCAGGGTTACCTTGAATTGTACCTTTCTCCTATATCTGTTAATACTGCCGCTCTGAGCTTCCCGCGCATCATCGTGCTTCTCTGCCCTCTTCTCCCAACACCAGATTCCTCGAGATAGATATCTGTCGGAGAGCTGTGTCATACAACAAGAGACGTAGCCTTCTGCATGTGGGAGCCCTATCAAATTCTGGAGAACACTGAGTGATACATTTTATTGGAACGACCAGAGCTAATAACACTCAAAGGCATTCGGATTTCCCATAGCAGAGATCCCGAAAGTATACTAGACTGCCCCCCCGTAATCCTCTGGTGGTGTGTAGCTCTTTCTGTACATTTCTCCTTGCATGTTTTCCCCCTCTTTTCTGTTTCCACCTTATTCCGTTTTTGAAAACGTGATGGTCGTCATGAGTCCCATCGATAGTAGCGAGATTGAACCAACAAACTCGAACCTTCATTCCGCTGGATTGAGACTCCGCTTGAAGGTTTCATGAAATTTCCGGGGGCGCCAGGATTGCCGTTTGTTTTATACTAACTATTGCCTAACAGGAAGCCGGTTTCTACTAGCCTAGGCGTTCATCACCCTCTAGCGTGATATTTCCTTGATTCTGCCGATAAGTCTGGCCTGCAGTCGGCACGGCCTTGGCATATGGTGGTTCGTCCCATCTCCCTCTACGCCATCTAATAGCGCTTAAGGTTGATTCAAAATTCCCCGAACCGGCAGTCCGAACATAACCGGCCCCGGTGTTTTAGGAAAGCCCTGTACAATACTAGGACGTAGATGAAAAATATTGGAAAAATGGGGAGCAAGATCGCAGGGAGAGGGGGCGGGCAGTCAGTATAAATGGGGAATAATAAGCCCTAGCAAACAAAAATAACCCAGAGGGAATACCGAACGCGTTATCTCACCAATGATGAAATATCCTAAGCCAATAATCAAAAGTTGGTCACAGAACAAATGGCCTTATGAAGATTAGTTGACACTCCCAGAAGTTCTCCAGAATCTCAAAAGTTTATGTATTAGAGAACAGTAAATACCAGTGCGACTAGCCTAGGCACCTAACTTCGACAGCACTGTGCTTTCTTCACAAAGTCCACCTGTTGATCAGCATAGATCCCTCTCTTGCCGCCATAAGTTTCCGGGTTTTTCATCCATACCTCAGTAATTGGGATGTTGGATCACGGCTGATCAATCGATAGTCAGAGGCTGGAAGATCTGACGTGCGATGTGGCAGAAAAAGAAGCCTTACAGCAAGCCTCCTCAAGAGGGCAAGGAAGGGTTTGTCAGGAATGTCTAGTTTTTGACCCGTGAGAATCTTGTCACTGCTCTATCCATTATGTTAGTCGTGTAGTTGGAAGTGGCAAATAGAATCGGTCTTCCGATTGTATGCTGAACTTCAAGAAAAACAGCAGCTGAAAACATCTCCATGCAGCCTGGTGGGCCGGATCACCCAACCTTCATAATATGAAGATTTGCATTAATTTGCAAGGAAGAGGTATACCCGCACGGCAATTCCTTTTAGCATACTAGAGTTTCGCCTTCTAGCGCATGTCCGAATTTCTCACATCATTTTTGGATATCGATTTAGCTTCGGATCCGAGAGTTCATCCAACAAAGGCAGGCATGAAACACCATTCGAAGCCTCAACACTGCTGTCTAGCCAAGAATCATAGAAACCCAACCCTCGCTGAGATTGGAGGCTGAAGCCCGGTGTGGTCAGCGGGAGTAATCCAATAACGAAATGCATGTTATTGCTTTGTTGTCGGTTCAAATGGGGTTTGGCCAAAATGACAGAATTTCTGATTCCAGTAGGAACATACCGTAATAACTCTTGCAGTTCACCATCTCCTTCAGCTCGCTAATCCCGTGACCCAGCGGCAAAGCCTCTCAAGAAGGATTAGTGCTTTCTTGGAGGGGTAAAGCTTGAGTCCTTTTGGTTATGTTGAATCTCATTAACTGGATCTCGCAATTCTGATAACTTGCCAAACTAAACCTATTGTGGGCTGGTGTCGCAATCTACAGGGTCCTAAAGAGATAGCGAATCGTAAGTTTTTTGCGGCATTTCCATGTTGACATCCGCTAGCGCACAAGATATTTGCCGAGAAGAGTAATCAATACTATACCTCCCTGATGATGATAACTAGAAAAAAACAAAAATAGAAGACAACGCCGAATATCCCCCCTCCAATAAATTCCCGGAACAACCAAGCGGGCTCCCCGTCTTTCCGTCCGCTTACAAGATTTAGGTGCCGGGTCTCTGATAATCCACCATTACCACGGTAACGGCCACAGCTACGGCCACAGCCGCAGCCGCCATAGCCAAGAAGCCAGCTCGAGTACCTCCACCTAAACCAGCGAGAGGCATCACAAGGCCTCCCGTCTGAGTGGGTTCGCGCCTCAAAGAGTTTCTAATTCAACAACCCTGCAGCTCACGGGTGTTTCCCCTCCTAAAACCGGGGGAAAGAGTTACCCAGTTTTAGTAATTACACTTAAATGCGGCTCCCTTCTTGTAGGATCCCAGATGTGTCAAGGCGCAGTCTACACAAATTTCGGATTACAGCAAGGGCGCATATACCAAGGCCTAGGATGTGAGAAACCATTAGTGCATGATTGCCTAAGCACTTCAAAGGTGGGTCCGTATCTAAAACCGAACTTCAGATTAATAAAATTCTAAATATCCATTCTGGAATACTCACGGTGCTATTAACCCTCTCATTTGGAATGAACCCGAGTTACCCGGGTTCACCCCCGATCACTCGTAGTCTCCCGCGGGGATTTCTCCCTCAGAAGTGTTTTCTAGGGTCTGGAATCATGTTGTGATGGCTCTGCGTTAGGGTATTCCAGTGGCAGTTAGCGCTTTAGAGATGCAGTGTCCCCTCTCGTTGGCTCTTATTTGGAGTGATAGGTATGTAGTCAACCTTAGAGCAGCTCTATCGTAGCATATCGGATTCGAATAGAAAGGCTTTGCAATTTCAATGGAAATCAAAATCGAGAACCGCAATCTTTTGCTGTAAGATATGGTGATAAGGCGCAGGTGGATAAAGGCAGGTGCTTGCCCTGCCTACTACCTTAGACTAGAGATTAGAGTTTCCTCTGGTAGTAAGGTCTGTTCTGTCTTTCGGTTTACCTGTCTCGGGGGAGGGCCATAGGCTAGGGTTCTCCGAAGCAACCGACCCTTTACCCAAAGGCGGAAGTGCTGGAGGAATTAGCCAGAATCCCAATAACTCTAGCTCTTATAGCATGCAGGTTCGTTCTCAGCCGGCACCGCGGGTTTGGCCGTCTTCCGCTTCTCAATAGTACTCAGGGCAAAATTGAGTAGCCCGAGAGCATTTCTCAAACGCCAGGGGATAGAAGTGGGTGAAGTGCAAGGCAGGGACATGGGTAGGCGACTCTACTTTGTTCTACGGGGCGTCCTAATAAACCTGGAACCCCAGCTGCCGAACAATCCGAGAGAAAGCCCAAGTCATCGAGCCCAAGGCCAGAGATTCCTACGATAGAAGTGAAGTGTTACTGAACACCTCAATAATAAACTTCCCCTCCCGGCTAGACCTAGCCCAGTTCAACAACCTGGTATCAGTGAAGCCCTACGAAGAAACCCGTCTTGGGGGGGTTCCATGCCTGGGAAATCTATAAGTAAATGACAGCTTCAACTCGGAGGCGATAAAAAGAAATATGGGAGAAAAATCTGAGCCCATTTGAGCACCCACACTAAACATACACTCTTATTTTCGGCATTTCCTGTGATAAGTACAGTACTAACTCCCCACACTCTGACGGGTGATCCGGAAGATCCTAACTCCTATTAGCCCCACCATAGTTGCTTGCTTATGGATACGTCGGACGTATACTCCACCACGATTAAGTAGAACAGTACCGTACAGTAAAAGCATTAGCGGCATCTCCATAGGGTACTATGCGTGATATGATGTTGAAGCCTAGAACCCCCCGCACCTTCAGCACAAGGCTTGCATATAGCAAGGTCTTAAAAGCTCCTGATCGGGAAATATTAGGAGTGAGAATTATCAGCCTCGCGGTGTACTCGTAGGTGACGCGTACTGCGGGGGCTATTAATCTCAGGAAAGTTGGGTAGGGTGGGTAGGCAAATAAGGTGGGAGTGGGCAAGACATGAGATTGCACTCGGTTAAGCCAGGTTGTTAACTAAATTTTCAGCCGAGGATTTGGTGGAGTGTTGGGCGAGGAGAGCGAATTTCTGTGGAGTCGGGTTCGTGGTGCGTGATTTCTGATTGTTAGACCTTTGCTTTCCCTGAAAGGGGACATTGGTCACTTAATCATATCCGCATTGGTATTACTGTGTTTTGTAATCGAAAGGATATTGGTTCTAAAAGAGGTGTGCATTAGTGTATAATGCTCAGCACCCCTGTAAACTACTAGGCTAAAAGGCTCGGGAAACTGGCTTTGCGGTTTACGGGTATCAAGGCGGACCCTCCCGGGCTACCCAAGGTTACCCGGGAGCGCCCCCAAGTGTTATAATAGTCTCATTATGTACTTAGAATAAGTGTGATTTCAACGAGCACGCCCTACCGAAGCTTGAATTCTGTGCTCCGTTCTAAAGTGAGTGCTTAAGAACCTGACCGATGCTCAACCCTATTACTGATGGTTTATTAAGCTGATAAGCTTCTGTTGATATTCAGATCCCGATTGTGTACAGCACTAGTATTCAAATTCCGATATCTAAATTAGTTATCAGTTGTCAAGCCGTTCCAACTTCCAGTAAAGCTGTGTCAGTTACATTAATATCCCCACTGCTCGGCACCCCTACAAACCTCCACCACAAATAATAGGGGTGGACAGTGTTAGCCAATGGCGGGATTAGGGGGTGGGGGGGAAGAGAAGTTTCCCGGCCCTATAGAGGATCATACACTATTAATAGTACTTTGGAATGTATTTAATGCCAGAAGGTCCAGCTAGAGATTTTGTACTAATTTTGTGCTAATGGGAGTGGATGTTTTTTCAAGATGACTAACGATGCTCTGCCAGCCCTGGGCAGGAACAGAGGAACAGGTCAGTAACCTCTTTCAGCAACAATCTGTTGGCGCGGGGATATGGCCGCCCAAGATTTAGGAAATGCGATCTAAAAGTTTGGGGGAAGTCATACATTGAGACTCCCTTGGGCTGCGGGATTCAAACCGATTATCCATACGCGTTACTGATGAATAGGAATTGAGATAAAGGTGTGCTTTGGTAGTCATGAGTTCCAGCCCCACACGATATACACACGGAGAACTGCCAGTGTGCTATATTTAATCTCGGGGACCTTTCTAATATAATACTATGACTGAGAGTGGATGAGGTCGATTTCTCCAGCGAGATGTCTAAGATTGCGGGCCAAGAAAGCCGCAAACAATAGCTAAAAAGGCGAATAAAAGTCAGTAATGCAGGGCCTAAATTCATAGGAGTTTGGCATAGCAAAACATTGATTCTTCCAGCACAAAACTACTATCGTTGGCTCCTCAAGGCCTTAGAGGAATAATCTTCTCTTTTCGCAGGTGGTCGGGATCTTTAGCCCAATAACACCCAGCTCCCTGCAATGTGGAGATCTCGCAGGAAGCTCCCCCTCGTGTTTTTTACAAGTCAGAGGTATCTGTTGATTCCAGCTCTCTCCCCTTTTTCTCTCTGTATCCCTATTCCCCCATTCCGCCTTACTTGCTAGGGATACTTTGTTATGACCTAGGGGAAGGGGTCAGAACAGAAGATGGACATATACCTGATTAGATATATTACCAGACCACCAGACCGCACTTTTTGATAGGGTGTTTGGCGCGCGGCCAGATCCCCCCAAAACACCCGGTGGGCCTTGCCTCTGTTCATAATTTATCACTCGAGAAACCATCCCAGCCTGTGTATCGCAGCGAACTGTCCAAAAAAAATGAGCACCCTCACACTCACCCTCCTTTCCCGGGGTTTAGTTGAATCACCTTATATTTCCCCGGATCGCATCTCCGCCCTCATTGCACCATAACCCCTATCTGAATTTCTCCTTCCCCAGCCTTAGAGCCTGCAACCGGAGAGAGCCCCGGGGACTAACCATATCGCTTAATGGAAAGTATCGAAAACGAGCCATTTCCCAGCCCCACGAAGAATCCACTTGCATCCACAAGCATTGCTGGAGCTAGAGGTTATCTGGAACGAACGAAGGCCTAGATAAAGGAGAAGAGGGGAATTTTTTCTTGTCCGACCAACCGGAATGTGGTGCTTCCGGGTCCGGCGACTCGCGCTCGATTTATGAGGCTATAGAACAAGGCCCTGGGGGTACAATAATTATTATAATATATTATAATACTAATATTATATCCTAGTTATATTGAATAATCACTGAGGGTGTGTCGGCGGGGGGGGGGGGGGCATCTGAGATGTCCCCCCAAAGGTGATTGCTGAAGAAACCTGAAGAGAGCACTAAAGGTTAAAGCGGCACGAGTGGAATTACTTTGGGATAAGCACAACTGAAGGCAGGAGAGCGATGAACAAGCCGCCCGATAGATGCTGGGTAAGGATAGAATAAGAGATATATATACCTCTATGAATAGTTAACCCTGAGAGCTAAAAGAACCCTTTTGAACTAAGGTCAATGAACGGAACACTTGAGGAAATGGCGGGAACTCAACAGAAATATTGAGAAAGAAAGCGATAAACCCATCGCCGTCCTAGACACTCCGTGATCATCTAGAACATGCCAATGCTATATGTTCAATGGCGTAGAAGAAACAAACCAAACCAAAACACCCGATACCTAATCGCCAAGAGCGCGAGTATTAGGGGGGCGGGACTCATATCCTATCGCTTCTAGTGTCGGACGTGAAAACAAGAATCCATCAACGTGTGCTTAATCACCGCACATCACATACTCTCATCCTATAACCGCATGCTCCTTAACCCCAAGCCCTACAGACAATCCAACAACTCCAACATTAATAAACCCCTGACAATCCGAGGGAAGTTGAAGGGAAAAAAACCCTCCCCGGTGTCTTATGCAAATGCAATCATTGGCTGGCCAAGTAGAAAGAAGACTAGCAAAGCCCGTCCCGGAAGACGACGCTAGACCCATGAGCCAACGGCTTGTCAATAAACCGAATAAAAATTCCGGATATCTTCACCAAATCGGGGTAAAACATGCCTGATGTGTGTCTAAAGTATGTAGGATGAACCTTTTTCTCAACTTTGCTCAAATTTGAAGTTTTTTTGAAGTTGCAATAGTTGCTGTCCTTCACAAAAACTTCTTCGCTAGCACTTTTACTAATATACTTAAGTTAGCGTTTACGAAAAATGTACTGCACACCTGTTATATATGCTATTCGGTAAGGGGAAACCCGCCAGTGCAAAGCGGACGGAAGGCAGGCAGGAAAGTTACATGCCACGGGTATCCCGATCATGAGTAGAAACCACCGCAACAGCCCACGGTAGGTTTAGCCCGACAAATTAACCAAAGTGCAAATGCTAGTTAATGAAATCCAACGTGCTCAAAGGGTTCAAGTTGCACCGTGTCATGAAAGCACTAATCCTCCCCAAGGGGGTTTGTCAATAAATTCGAAGGTTAGAATCCTGCCGGAGTTAGCAGGTTACAAAACCTGATCTTCTTGTAGCGCGCAGAAAGGATACTGTATAGTCCTCACAAGCCTCCGTTCACCTGGTCGGCTCTTATAACAATCACTCGTAATAGAGGGGCCTTAGGCCCCAAAACCCAAATCTAACAATCTACCAGCGAATCGCGGGACTTTTTATAGAGTAAACCGGTATTCTGGCGTTAAGACCTTGGAGTTGCCTTTGCTGGTAAGGTCCGGCGCTTTCACATTTTTTAACTTGGGGCTGAAGAGAAGGATTTTCCCAGCATCTTCGCCCCCTATCCAAGAGAGGGAATTTTGGACGTCCTCGCTCTCGGTTCAACCGTTTGGTACCGTACCGCAAGCTGCTACTCGTCCCAGGCAAGAAGTACTCGAATGCCCGGAAGCTGGGGGTCGATTTTGTATGGGCGCTCGGATACGCGCTGATGTTTGCCAGGTAAGTTACCTATTTTACGAATCCCTGCCTCCGGATACTTTTTGCCAGGGGCGATTACCCGTGCCTATGAACTACGATCATGTGCAATAACAGAAACCTCATCCAACAGGTCCATCGCACAGTTGCCACCTTCGTCAGAATGGACTATTTTTCCTTCCTTGCTGTTGTGCCTTTCTCCCCGAAAGCACGGCCGCCCCGCCGTTGGCCCTGGCAGTGGTGAAGTTACACCGTCATGTGAACATAACATTCACCAATAGTGGTTGTGGTTTAGCAACCCCCCCTTCCCTTCCGACCATCCGACCACATCAAATGCGAATGAGCGGCAGAAGCAGAGAGGGAATCACCGTAAATCTTTTTCCTTCTAACCCTTTGCCGACTCTGAGTCCAGTCGGCGTTTCGACGCTTTCAAATAAAGATGTTCAGGATGAGCCCAAAGCTACTGTGTGTCTCGGTAGCCAGAAGGTCACAGTTGGTCGGAAGCAGCAAGGCGATGTCTCAACTACCTGGATCTCATCCACCTAATCTAATCAGACCGTCCAACACTAACAACCAACAGAACCGAAAAAAACGCTCAACCGTTTCCCCTGTTGCATTTCCCTGGCACTGCGAGAGCACCGTAGGAGTGAGGATACTGGATCTCGTGCTATGCGTTAATTATCCTTCCTTTGAAAAGGGACAGCCTGTCTTTCGCGAGACCCTGGTATTGAGGGGTAATCCATTTCTCGGACCGACGGCGCCGGGGTCGCATTTTGATCAAGTAGTTATTGCGGCTTTCGTACCGCGAGTTGCGCAGGGCCGGGCGGGTAGAAAGAAAAAGGACCAAGGTACCCAGACACCCTCCAACAGCTTTTTGGCGACATTTTTGTTGGTTTCATCAGCAAACTAAGCCGAGAGCTGTCTTGATTGTCGTCGATATGTCTAAGAAAATAGGGCTTTTCCTTCAACACGACTAGTTTCGCGTAACTTACGAAAGTCGCAACATAATCCGGGTCGCCAGTGGATGCCAGGACCTTAGAACGAGAAATCAAACATCCGAAAGAACATGGCACTTACTGTTTGAAGAGATGTCGGCATATGGCGTACTGTACGAGCGCCGGTACTGTGCTCGTAAATTTAGCCCAGGTACTCGGTTTTCCCAGACTCGGATCCGAATGATAGTCAGGGTTGTGGTTGTCGGACTATTCCCAAATATGTTCCATGTTCAAGGAAAAGCGGATGACCAAGGCACACGATATCGGCCTGGTACGGTAATGTGTTCGACAAGTGTGGGGGCTAGAGATAGTTAACACAAGGGAAAGGAAAAGCCACTAGGTTGGATGTTTTACTTCTTAAGCAGGCTCCTCCTCCCAACATTCGACAGTTCACACTCTCATTCCTTTGCCTACCATCCATCCATACTATTCGCATTCTTCCTCCCCTTTTCACGATAAATAGCTATTAACAAAATGGCCACGGCCGCCCCAAGATCCGTTGCTGACGCAGAGCAGCTCCTCGCTCTCTCCGAGATCATCTCAAAGAATGCGAGAATTATGATTAGCGAGTGGGCCAAGAACCCCATTGACATCCCCGATACCAAGGACGGTATCGCCCTCCCCACACACGAGCTCTACCAGGCCCGTCGTGAAATTCTGTCCGCGGCTGGCATGTTAACGGAGATTGTCGCCGAGCCGCAACACCGTCTGCAGGAGGTCTCATCGCAGTACTTTGAATCCCGCGCTCTTCACATTGCTGCTGAGCACCGCATTCCCGATATTTTGAAGGGTCATGACAAAGAGGGTGTTTCCGTTCAGGATATCAGTGCCAAAACCGGAATTGAGTCTAAGAAGCTTTGTCAGTGTCCCCCCATATATCTATTAAATTCAATGAATAGTGGAGACTAATTGGATTGAATAATAGCTCGTGTTATGCGCTGCCTCTGCTCTAACCACCTCTTCCGTGAGGTGAAGGAAGACTGCTTTGGAAATAACAGGGTCACCAATGCTCTCGTCGGGAACGAGCCATTGCGAGCATACCTCATGCTCTTGTAAGCACTCACTATACTTAGCCTTGGATTCCAATATTAACGCTTCCATTTAGTGGCCTCGACTTGTACAGCGCCGCCGACTACTTCCCCAAGACCCTCGTTGACCCCGTCAAGGGCCCCTCATACGATGTTCACCTCACTGCTTGGCAAGATGCTGTCGGCACTAAGAAGTCTCGATGGGAATGGCTTGAGGAGAAGATCCCTATTGACACAGATGACTTTGGCCGTCAAGGCTACCCACGGAATGTTGTCGGTGTCGGCGAGGCTAAGGTCGAGCCTCTTGCCCCAACTTCCACCGAGACTAAGCCCCGCCCTGAACTCGAGATCTTTGGCTTGGCCATGTTAGGTGGTGGTAAAGTCACTGGAACTGCACACATTCACGGTAAGCATCACATCAAGAAGTTCTTCCTCCCCTGCAACGGAATATTGTGCGCTGATAGTTCATAGATTACCCTTGGGAGTCTCTGGGCAATGGAACTGTCGTAGATGTCGGTGGTGGTGTTGGTAAGTCTGCTTTGTTCCTCCCGCCTCCCTTCCTCCGGGGACATGAGGGGACATGACAACGACCTAACAAAAGATCTCGCATAGGTGGCTTCTCCCTCCAACTCTCCAGGCGCTTCCCCAATCTCAAGTTCATTATTCAGGACCGCCCGGCAGTCATCGAGCAGACCAAGCAAATCTGGGCCAAGGAGAACCCGGAAGCACTCGGGTCCCGCGTCACTCTGCAAAGCCACGACTTTTTCCAAGTTAATCCCGTGAAAGGCGCAGACGTCTACTGGTTCCGTTACATCATGTATGTCCCCACTGCCCCCCCCCCCCCTCTCCTCCTCTTTTAGCTTCCCAACAGTTTTTTCCCCGCGGGAAATGAGGGAGAGAAAGAAATTGGTCCACCATTCACTAACCATCACTCGTGCAACCTACCACAGACATGACTGGTCCGATGATTACTGTGTGCAAATTTTCTCCGCCATCCGCCCCAGCATGTCCCCCAAGTCCCGCATCCTCATCTGCGACCAGGTCATGAACACCACCTTCGGGTGCCCAGAGCTTGTCCCTGCTCCCTACCCACTCCCTGCCAACTATGGATACCACACCCGCTACAGTCACCAGCGCGATCTTTGCATGGCTGCTATCATCAATGGCATCGAGCGCACGCCTGCTCAATTCAAGGATATCATTGAGAGAGCCGGCCTTGTTGTCACCAGGATCGTCGAGTGCAGGAGTGCTATCGGATTGGTCGAGGCAGGGTTGCCGAACTATGAGTAAAGGTGCCCTACGTACGAAAACAGGGGTGTAGCCAACCGGGGGGTGAGGGCGAAGGTTGGACGGAAAAAAGGGGTTTGTTATTCAACATATTTATTTCGTATGTCTTTTGGTTTAAAGGGGGGGTTTTTTTATATTCTTTTTTTCATCTCACTGGTTATTTTCTTTCTCCATTCGGTCATCGTGGTGCGGCGTGGTTTTCCTCTTTGCTTTTCTTTGGCCTTTGGGGGTGGGTTTTTCTTTGGTATAAAATGAAATGGGGGTTAGAGGCTCGAGTTCAAAATGGTCATACTGGGTGCTTTGGAAATTTGCGTTTTCTCACGACGGGGGCAGAATCATGCACAGATACCTACGGGGCTGGCTCTGGTTTGGATATCTAACTTCGGAAAATCCAGCAGCAACTTCCTTCCTGCAGTAGACAGAAAGAAGGGGAAAAGCACCAAGTTGGCATAGCATCATCCGTAAGTTAGCCAGGAGTATTCCGCTCGATCGTCCCAACAAATATCTATGTCGCCACTCATAAGCACTAGATAAGAGTGACAAATACCAGAGCCCCATTAGAAGCTCAAACTATTGGGATTTTCCCACTTTTTCGGCTCAGTGTAGATCGGCGTTTTGATCATTTCTCCCGACATATGTCCGACAGCCTTCCCCACAGAAGTTGTCTGCAAGCCACAGCCCACATGATCGATTTAGTCCCCAACCTACAGCAAACAAACTCAAATACTTCTGGAATCGTACAATTTTCTACAAAGCATGTTGCAGGGGTGTGTGTGTGGGCGATAAAGATTTATCTGTGCAAGCAGAGGATATTATGAAAGAGGCCAGACGGTGTATTGTTGCTTACGTTGTCATAGGTAATAGATTTTCGGCAAGCGAGATGGATATCCTAGGTTTGTGTTACCCCAATGCTTGGCAGGGTGATTGGAGGTCAACCTCCAGTCGTCGCCCGTGAAGATGCTCGCGCAGAGGGTCAGAAGTGTCGGGGCTATTTTGGCTCTAGGTTCGTACGGTTTAACAATTATGTTCCAGCCAAGAGTTGGATTGATATTGAAATAGGTGCTTGTGGTGCTAGAGATGGGTCTTTATCTGGAGCTCGGCGAGCCGCCAAGGCTAGTCAGATCTGCCATTCTCAACGGTAGCAATCCTGGAGCTGGAACATAAGCCTACATGCTTATTCAATCACTTGGTGGTGAGCAACGAAAAAAACACCAGAACCCGAGGCCCGTGGCACGATGGTTTAACCTGCGCGCGAGTACTGGCCAATGGCATTCCAATATGCCTGGTATAACTCCTTCTCTATATCCGATGTGGCTTAAAAAGCCTACCGTAGGGGCTAGAACAATTGGACCTCACGCTAAGACGTCTAGAATTCCCTCCTTTGGATTAGGGGGGAAAACACGGCGAAAAATATGTCCCTCAGCCCTCCACCGAATAAATGAAACACAACGAAAATACGCACCTTACCAGGAGAGGCAACTCCAACGTACTAGCTTGAGGTCCAATTATTCCAGTTTTCACGGTGTTCCATAATAAACCTACTTGTTCAAAGCCCCAAGTATCCGAAAATAGAGATGAAAGAAATATATGGTAAGGGCTTTGTGCGTATCCGAGCGCTAATACAAAATACCATGCTCGTTTTCAGATGTTTATGGCCTGGGACAAGTAGGAGGTTATGAGGGGCGTAATATAGAGCCCACTTCCGACTTCCCCCACCCCCTCTCCTAAAAATCACAGGCATGAGCCATGTATCTGGCTATATGCCCCCCCCTCGTTATTAGAAATCAAGAACTGTCACCCCCCCCTCCATCCATCCCAACAATCGACCCCGAACCTGCGGTGGACGCGCAGACAACTCTGATCCCAATGCAACCAAAACAGCCCTCTCTCTTCATATTTTTCCTCTTCAGGCCCCAGTCCCTTCCACCAATTGTTGGATAGTACAACCACATCTTATGCTGTCCCTTGGACCGACAGTAACCGACTGTTAAAAAAAGAAAGCAAGGGACCTTGTAGGCCAGCCTCGTCCTTCGCACACTAGATTTGCCTGTATCTAGCAGGTAGCGTCGAATCTTTGGCCATCGTAAGACCCAATTCGCTTGCCCTTACTGTTACAGTGATTGTTACGGTTTGGGCTTGGGTCCGGTTGCCGAGTGAGTGGGTTAGGCATGGCTTGGCCTGGTGGTCTAGTGGTAATGGTGTGTGGTGTGGTAGACCTGCAGATGGTGACTTGGATTGAGGGCCTAGATACAGAGGGACTGAGTATGTGATATGTGTCTTTTTTCTATAATTTTGTGAGGGGTATCTTGGGGGATAGGCGGTGATTTATGCAGGTATACTCGAGCATAGGATTAATTAGTGCTTGTGCACAAATTAATTTATGGTGCTGACAAACGAGAGAGAAAAAACCAAAATCTGAGGCCCGTTGCACCATGACTTAGTTTGCGCGCAAGTAATAAGAGCAGGAAGGACGAGGTAAGCAGAAGGAGGCGGTGGATACTGTGGTTATGGGATGTAATTGACTTGATTGGAGTGGCGTATTTAATCATAGCATTGGTACACCAAAAAAGGCGCTGACCGAATTGCTCTTATATAGGCCTAGTTACTTGTTCGACGCCTCTGCCTAACGCTCCGGGAAGTATATAACTGCTTTCAACCGCGACAACCGGATTACCTCTCATGGAGGAGCTCATCAGGAAATAAAAAATAATCCCGAAGCCTATCAATCTACATTCCAAATAATAATGAAGATTTGGGTGGAAAACTCACTCACTAAACAGCTCATGGGCTTTAGAATACCGTGCTGCACCACTACAGTACACCACACAGATCATTTCTTCCCTCGAACACCACTACGGTTGTTTACTCTTCATCCATCCACAACATACTCTACAAAAAACCCCTGCCGTCGTACGAGTGCCCGATTCGCCAAGAACTAAATTCTTGCCGACATGCCTCGCTCTATCCCCACGCCCCCGGGAACGAGAGCGCTGGAACAGCATTGGTGAAGAAAAAATCATCCAACTAGTAAGACGCTCGAACCTTTGAAAGTTAATATGAGGCACCATAATGTATTATAGCAACCGCTATTGCCGCGAGAAGGTGAGGTATGCGATACGATTGGCTATATCTTAAGATGCTTTATCGCCCTCTCGCTTGCCAAGAAACTTAAGTATATCCAGGGTTAAAGCTTGGTATGGTGCCCGAATTGTTAGGAGGGGACCCTTTACTTCCTTAGCTCCTTTACTCCAGCGCGATGTAACTTTGCAGAGTGTCATGTCTGACACGGTATACTGACTGCTGGTGTATCATACGAGAGATGATATGAGAATGGATCAGAGTACGGCATCAGCATCGCACATTTGACCGGCTGGTTAGGTTACAACCAAAGTGTTGTATGTAAGCTCGGTGAGCCCAATATAGCATGCACGTCGCCCCCCTCCCTAGGCAAGATAATTCGAACCCTTCTTCCCTCCCCACCTTCCCTACTCCGAATGACGAGGGAGGGGGGGCGGGGGTAAGCGAATCAGGGTTGCCTGCGCGTCCCTTTTTCTTTATCTTTCTTTCTTGTTTTTTAGATTTGATTATTGAATGGGTTGTCTGAGAAACGGCGGTAAGTAGGTATAAGAAGATCGTTTGGGTCGTTAGTCAATTTTTACTCTGGGCCCTCGGTCGGTTGTGTTGTACCATGGGAGACAAGATGCCTGAAGCGCCTGCGCCAAACGTACTTTCTCAAGGGTGGCCTCTTATTGGGTTGGCGATATTTTTATTTTTTCGTATGCACTAATGAAGACTTGTAGAGCATGAGGATCGTCTTTGGTTTTGCGCTTTTCTCTCGTGAGACACATCGAATAAGAACTGAAGGAGTGAGATATACAACGTATAATACGTGAAAGGACCATTTGCTTACAAGTAATCTCCCCTCTTCCCCAGGCTGGGAACGGTGATGTGTTTATCAACCTCGTTTCTTGCACATGGTTGGCCCAGTCAATGGGTTTGCCGGTTAGCTGGAAGCCTAGAACGGACAAAGACCTGCATATTTCGTACTCTGCCACTGTTGGACGGAACCCCATATTTTCGCTCTTGGTTTTTCACATTTGCTAGCTAATCGACTGACCGACGCTCTAGAATTATGGATTCCTATCCTGGCATCCTATCGTCAGCCATAACTTCTTACCGTAACGGCAGGAACAAGAGACCCGATACACAGGAGGAAATGCAAGCCCCCTTACAGTGGGCAGAAATATATCCCTCGCCCCTAAAATTGGAAAAGAGCCAAATCACCCTAAACTCCGAATCGCTCTAGAATATGGAAACGTCAGGTTCTCCCCTGGTCCCACTTGTTTGTCAGGTCTTGGGGAAAGGAAGGAGTGGAAAAATGAATAGAGAAAAGAGGATAACTTGCTGTCCCTGCAAGGCTTCGCGATTCTGGAAATCAGACTGTTGGGCCTATTGTTACATCAAGGCTGGCGGTTGTTCAATGCCAGTGTGGTGAGGAGCGTGTGGCCCCATTGCCGGCAATTTCACACTATTGTACTCGCTGAGTGCAGTAGGAAGAGAGGGAAATGTTCTTTTGAAGCGTTACAGAGGGTGGCAATTGTTTTTCCCCGCCCTACTGTCTATCTATCTATCTATCGACCGACAGCCCTCCACCCCCCCGCCGCAATACTTTCAGGTTACTCTGCTGCATGCAGACTAAGCACCCCTCGCTCATCTGCCCGCAATGGTGGATGCTCACCAAAAGGTACTATATGGTAGCCTAACCATTATGTCTTACAACAATTACCCTGCATGAGCGAACATAGGTGGTACCTATGATTAATCTTGAATTCCCTTTGTGTTCTTGCCCACCCCCGTTAAACAATAACCCCTCGTTCCCCCTATACGGTCGAGGAGTAAAAATAACTATTCCCTTTGGGGAGCGAATACGTTGATAAAGCGTTCGATGCTGTACTGTACTTCGCTTTACTTACCATATCCATAGGGTGTACAGTAAATGATTGATCGGTGGGACTACTCTGGTGTTGTGATTATCACCTCCCCCCCCTCTCACCGCTTCACCGCACCTTTTTTCTCTCCTGCCCAAGTAGTTGGCTAGCGGTCAAGCTGTCATCGCACATGATTGGTTCCAGCTTGCATTCATGCTTGGTGCCCGAAAATTTTCCATTTCCCCTGTTCTGATGCTCGTACATTTTCACGGAGGATTTTCCTTTCTTTATTTTTTCAGCCGCATGACTTTCCAGTGAAGTGCAGTGGGTGGTTACACAGTAACGTTTTTTCAGCCCCCATTACACTTTTCCCTAGCGAGGTTTCCAGAGCAGCAGAGCAGGACAAGATTATCCTTATGGTCCTTATCCTTGTCATTTCTTGGCTTAACAATCTTACCATTCCCCACCCCCCATTTTCCCTTCCTCGATGGTATCGGCGATAACAAGCGCCTTGAATGAGATCTCCGAACCGTAAAAACTTCAGGGAGGCAAGACAGCCGGGGAACCTGCGCTTCGAGAGGAGGAGTGATGGAGGGCGTCGGAGCTGGATTGATACCAATGGTTAATATCAACAGAAGCGGTGAAGAGGAAAGCACCTGCCGCTCACGGCCGTACGTTGTATCCAGAGTGATGCATTTTTGCTTAGAGTTCCTTTTTCAGGCGGTCACAGGACGGGGCAGAGCCGCTGGTGCCTATGAGAGGAAATCTCGGGATCGAATTGCGATGATACAAAACTATCTCCACGGTGGCAATCATCGGTGAGAAATGGGAGGGGAAGGGTCGTCAGATGGGTCGAGGGATGCAATATCAGAACTAGCTGCTGGCCCATGCCATGGGGAGAATTCCATGTCGCTCGATTCATGTGGATGCCCAAAGCGCTGGCGCGGTAAACTTGGTTACAGGGACCCTTATCGGTCTGTAGGGCATGCCTTGTCGCTTAGTGTGCGGGAAGGGAGGAAAGGGGAAGGTGGGCAATGGAAGAGAGCGCAGGGCTGGGTGGGCTATTGTTGAGGATCAGCAGGCTACGGCTATGCTTCCGTCGCGCTCTGGCGGTCGGGTCTTGAGTGAGAGGTTACACTTAAAAGGCGTTACACGAGCGGTGAGGAATAAGGTGGGGGTTGAGGAAGTGGAGAGCGGCTGATATTAGGGCGGCTCTCCCGATTCTATGCGTTCGAGGTAATATTTAAAAGGCCGTTTAGAGCCCTTTCTTCTGCCTCCGCGGGATTTGGAGGATATTATTCACCACAAGCATCTTTGGAATGGGGGAAGTGCGATCGGGGGTCTCAAAGGCCTAAAGGAGAGCCATTGGAGCTAGACTTAGGGTGAGAGATTGCTTGAAGATTGATGGGCTGATGGGTTGGTGGATTGATGGATTGATGGGTTGATGGATTGGTGGATTGGTGGATTGGTGGATTGATGGGTTGATGGGTTGATGGGTTGATGGGTTGATGGGTTGATGGGTTCATGGGTTCATGGGTTCATGGGTTCATGGGTTCATGGGTTCATGGGTTCATGGGTTCATGGGTTCATGGGTTCATGGGTTCATGGGTTCATGGGTTCATGGGTTCATGGGTTGATGGGTTCATGAGTTGATGGGTTGATGGATTGGTCGACTGGTGGACTGGCGGGCTGGTGGGCTGGTAGGTTGATGGACTGGTGGACTGGACTGGTGGATTTGCGGACTAGCGTATTTGCGGACTGGCGGATTTGCGGACTGGTGGACTGGTGGACTGGTGGACTGGTGGACTGGCGGATTGGTAGATTCATGGACGTGGAGGGGAGGGGTCCGTGTCGGTGGATTGGATGGATGGATGGACACATGCAATGGTTGAAGAGTGACGGGAGACTAGAGGACTTCTCGGGCTACGAATATATGGATAGAGGACTAGAAGGACAATGGGTTACCAATGAAAAATAGGGAACCGTGGAAGTCCAGGATCCATCGAGTGGAGTTTACCTCAGCAATCCGAGGGATATATCGATGGGGCATGGCGGGCTCTCTAGATGGAGGAGAAGCTAGCGGAAGAATTGTTGATGGAGACGTGGTGGCAACGTTTGCCCTGCGTATTGGGCTCGAGAGGTGATGAACCTGAGCTCCTCCTACGAGGCGCCGCGTGAGGGCCGCCACAAGGCCAACTACCTTAATAAGCTACCACTATCCTTATCTACCGGGTATGATTTTGACCTTGACCCCTCAGATTGCCTATTTTTAGTTCTACCGGGAACATCGAGGCCAACTACTCATTCTGGAGCCACACAGTTGCACACAGCTATCATGGATGGCAAAAATCCGGAGAATCCGTCCGGCTGGTACGGCAGGCAATCTAGAGCCACGGGTCAGGTTTTGGTACAAAAGAGTTTGGAACTCGGAGGTCCAGCGAGGTATCCGAATTATCGAGATCTAGGATAGGGGTGTGACTATAAACACTAAATTTCTAGATAACACCGCGATGCTTTCGCTACAACCTCCACAAAATGGAGGGAACCCAACCGCGCCTGGATGAAAAATACTTCCCATTCCTTCAGCTCCTAGCGCCCACTCCCAGGATAGCCGTAAGAGGGGCCTCGGCTCGGAACAGTGTAGGTGAGCCCTATTGTGCATGTGTATGCTGGGGAGGTGGTTATGGATACAGTATCCCAGAGGGTCGCGAGATTCTCGAGTTGCGAGAGTGGCGGCGCTCTTGGCCACTTGGCATGGATTTTCCCATGGTCAACCCTGCTTTCAAATTTTCTTTGATACTTTTCTTGTTTGCTCTTGGGATTGAAGTTTCTCTTTTGGGCTAAGCCTTGATTTAAGTGGAAGCATGTACCCGTTTTTATGCTACGACTCTCGCAACTCGAGAATCTCGCGACCCTCTGGGATACTGTACCGGCAGTCTTGCGGGGAGACTATGAATACCCTTTTGGTCCCTGGTGATTTCCGTCATGACACGGTCTGGCTACAATATATAGTGTCTGACCGTATGTGCCCGTGGGAAGATCAAGTTGTGAGACACCCCGGAAACGCCGGTAAATACTTGTAGATACGACTCATACGAGATACCGGCGGAACGAAAGAAGACACTCGAACCTTGAACCGAGTGCTTAGTTCGAAGCACCCGATTGACTCTAAATTTATACCCTGTCTCTTCGGCTACTAAAGCTTTTCACAGCCGCAGAGTTCGCGGCTATTTCATTGGTTGAATCCCACAGGTTCTTGCTCTCTTGGCTCGCAATTTAATTTTGCCACGAGTAGGTGGAAAAATGACCTAGTTTATACTATTAGTTCATTTTAACTTGCGTGAGATAAAGCCTCCCGAATCGGTCTTCAACAGTACGGGGCCCATATTCTACTGTTGGAATTTTCTCTCCGTATGCTTGATATCGTTTAACCTTATTCTTTCTTGTTAGTCCTTTCATGAAACGCTCTACTGCACCTTCCTTCGTCTCATTTGAAACTTTATCTCCTTGCATCTGAATGCTTCTTTTGTGTTTCAGTCAGAGAAACCTCTCTTCCTCTGTGTGGGTGGTGATCGAGTTCCCACCCACACTGGCATGGCATTAGAGAAGGCGGATCCTATGATAAAGGACCCTATCATCTAGCTAGAAATGTATGCGAATTTGAACGTCTATCAAGTACCCTAGCGAACTGCCCAATTCTGATCCATCTCTCCACCGATTACTTTACACATTCTACTCCCTTTACTCGGCCTGAATTTTTACATCCACCAAATCAGTGGGATAGGGAGATACGGTAGTGGGAAGCGCGCTCTCTGGGCTCCAAGGAACGTCTCACTCCCAATCACAAACTCCCCAGTAACCCTTAACACCAAGCTAGTAGATTCCCTACAAGCCCAGATAAACCTCTAAATATTCTACTTTCGACACCTTTTTTCTCTCTAGAAAAAAACAGCACACAGGGTTAGGTTTTTATTTCCAAGCACGTGAAAGGCCCCCAAATGTAGTAATGCATGCCCGGATCGGCTCGAGTAACTCGAACCTCCCCTCCACCAAGAACGGTTCCTGGGGAAAACGTAATCTCCCTAGGGCAGAAACAGATCGCAGAAGTCGTTCATTGGTCCGGAGGTTTTTTTTTTTTCCACTCAAAGCGGAGGGAGGGAAACCCTGGCGAAAAAAGGAGATGCGCGCCGGTGGCAGTTTCTGCAGGGATGTGATATGTTGAAGAGTTGGATGGGGCGAGCGGGGTGGGGGTGCTCGTGATGGCTGTGCGGGGCGGGTAGGATCGGGGGTGACCTTAGGGCTTTGAGGAAAATTATATGTGGAAGGGATGAGATGGGGGACGGGAGGAAAACGGTCAATCATATAGAAGTAGGACAGGAGTGCGAGAGAGCCGTTGTTTTGAAGGAGTATCGTGGAGTTTGGTATGGTCGCGGGGTAACCCACGGTTGCACGAACTAATTCGAGCGATTACCGGTATCCGAGTACATTCGTACTTGTGGATATGTCAGGCTCTGTTTTGCACTGTAAAATACTCGGCATTTTTTAAAAATAGAGTATACCTTGGTATAAAAACACAATATTCTCAGAAATCTGGTGTTTGGCACGTCCAAGCATTTTTTACAGCTGGTGGGTGGACTACCCTTCTGAGTTTAACTAAGTTACCCGTCAAGTTTGACCTTACGACCGATCTTTCTGGTAAAGGTATGAAAAATATGAGACCTGCCTGATGAAGACCTCTGCCGAGCATCTTTAACTCGAAGTTAAAAACATTGTATTTCTTCCTTTTGTCTTGGTCTCAGGTCTTGAGCTTGTTTTTGGAAAAATATTTATCCTAGCAGTGATGTATGTACTGTATGCTAAGTAGGTAATTACTCTCTATCTAATCTACTGAAGCATAGACGTCCAACCCCTCTGACGATCATTTTCGACAAAAGAAGCACCTCTCTTTGATTACCTTAATCCCTGAAACCAACTACTCGACTGACATGTCCAGGCATAGGTACTGTAAAATAGACTCTTGGATAGAATCAGGTGCATGCCAATTAAATATCTGGTGCTAAGGATTACGGGGCTCTAAAGCAGGTGCTGGTACTGTACAGCACAGTACTCGAGTACCGCAGTCACCGCGCTATTGATTGGTGGTTCGCTTAGTGCGGGTGTACCGTAAAATCTCGATAAATTGGGCTGGCTTGGCAGTGCGGCTCAGCCATACAAAACACCACTAAAATGGTAATGGATCGACATATTGGTGGTGTTTTGTATGGTGAATTCTGTTAAGATCCACTGCCAAGCCAGCCCAATTCTTCGAGATTTTACGGTATGGTACCGGCTTCCTCTCTCCGATCCCCTGCAGGCTGTTCCTGCATGGGCTTGGCCTCGCTACCCAGGTAAAACTGGGGGATCGCGTATCCTCCGCAAAAATCGAGATCCATACTAAGGGCAGCCGAGCTAACCGAGGGCAAGGCCATCCTCCTTCGGGCGAATCTATCTTTCACTATTAGGACCCCTTCCCTTATCGGGCTAATGACAATAGTACTTTCCTAGCCAAAATTTGGCGAGGGGTTACCGGTAGGGAGGAACAGCGCTAGGGCTACCGCGGGGGTTCGATTTCTGGACACTAGTGATCTCCAGGCTCAAGTAGGGGAACGTATGATACATGCATACACAGACGAGATTCCAATACATTGAGTTCCGCATTATGACTACCGCCCCTATCTAAATTTACTCTGGTCTTGATTCCTCCGCCCAGTATCCCCTGGTGTTCTTACCAGTTGGGACTGTCAGCCGTCAACATGGGGTGTCCAGTCCCTAAAAAACAGCCTTTTGCCAGTGTCCGCAGCGCAGTGTCCCAAGCGTACTACCCTATCAGCTGTTCATCGGAGGTCTTTCCATGTACCTATGCCCCGATTTTTCTTCTCACGTTCTGTTCCTCAGGATGCTATTGATTATTTGTCCCTTATGTGAGATATCGGAATTCAAGTTTTATTAAAGCCCTGTTACGCGTGCACCATTTTAGAAATACCATTATAGTTCTTGAAATAGCTTATGAGATAAAATAAAAACACAATGGTATTTCTGAGGATGGATGTATTTAGTAGTCCTGGCATTATTACACAATATTTTCCCACCTCCTTCTCAAACCCAGAGGATCGCAACATCACAACCTAAACAAGGAGCTGTATATGTTTACGTATGTCAATGTATGTCTAACGCTCTAGTACGTGATAGCCCATATATTATAGCCGATAAACTGTGTGCACCCCTAGCAGTCAGGATAGGATCTCCGAACCTCAATACCTGCAATTTTCCTTCAATAAGGATGACGTTCGCCTACTGTCAAGGACTTATTGTCTTAGTCAAGGATGCTTCCATGGTCCGGTTAATAGTTTTGGCTCCCCAAGAGTACCTCTAGGCTCGTCCTAGGCTTTCCCTATAGCTTACTTTGTAACGGTGGAAGCTTTATTAAGTTATCTGAGTTCCTGGAATGTTAAGGCTCTTTTCTTTAGCCCCCTCCTTATTTCCTGGGCACACCTTCTCTCAACTATCTTTCTCTGTATTGAGGAGCCCGCGCAACAAGGGACCTTTTGAATTGCGCAAAACCGCCGGCGCTGACCCCCAGAGTGCAATAACCCTATATCCACCAAAATCCTCTCGGAAATACGAAAATACGATTTATACCCCGTTAGTTTCATCAAAAAAACCCTCCCCCCGCCCAGTGGCGTACACTATGCATCCGCCTTCGGCATCATTGAGATTATAGCTAATAGGTAGAGAAGGAAGGTTGCGACATCAGCCAAAAAGGCTATATGGGTAATACGCTTCTCAGGTGGGGATTTTTTTGGATGGATACTCGGAAGTGGTTAAAAGCCATAAAAGTAGCCTTCGCGGCCTAATTTACCGAGTTAGTCTATGTTAACTTCGTCTTACTCTAGTATTTCGAGTGCCGCGATGCCGGAGTGATAGAGCTGTTACAGCGCCCAGAACCTGCTATCCCTAACATGGCCCCGGGCGAGGGGGCATTCCCTCGCCTCCTCAAATATGGATAACCTATGTGTCATTTCCCCATATACCGCGACAGGTTTATAAAAATGTCTGCCGCGGTCGTTGTCTCCCTCCTCTCATCTCCCCCAGCCCCCCCCGCAATCCAAACTACCGCCCTAACGTGATCGCCATCCCCCCAAAGCAAGATTATTCCACAAACTCAGTTTAAATAGTTTTCTTTAAGGGAATCGAGCTTGACAGGAATGTGCATATCTATCCCATACGCTCTCAAACCTCGATAAGGATTTTCTTATGTAGTCGAGCTAGGGTTCGTCCGTCCCCATTTGTAATATAGAGTTTAGGGTTATCAGGGAGCTGTTCTGATTCTATTGGGATAAATAGGTGTAGCTCGATATTTCCATCGAATTTACTTTCCCTGTTTTCCGATTGAAAATCTTCTTCCACAATCGCTCACCCGCTTTCCACAACCCTTTCTGGGATGCGGGCCTGAGGACTGTTTAGCAACAAAGAAAAAATTCAAAGTGGAAGTATTCCTGGCGACAGCGAAAAGCGACCCAAAGCGCTTTTCGCTGTTCGGACACAGTTTAATGAGGAGCATAGTTACATGTTACTGCCTTCTAGGTGTGATCTTGGAAGTGAGATTTGGAGGCTGATCGCGCTCCTTGGTCTTGCTCATCAAGGAAAGTCAATAAATAAGATGTCTTTTAACAATGGGATTAGCTTCGATTCTTAGAATAATATAAACTCGAAAAACTGGTCACGTAGCCAACCCCCCATATATGGGCTTAGATGCAGGCCACCTATATCACGTACGACCCCGGAGAGCCGGCCTAGAGTGCGCTGGTATATTTCCCCCGGCTTTTGTGGAAAGTCCATTTGTTTTAACAGATGGAATTGAGAAGGAACAAACTATGTAGGAGGGGATAGGAAACCAAAATTTCGTTGCCTCGTCCTTTATAAGTCAGTTAGGTTCGCCATGAGAAGGGGGCCTGGATAGGACAGGTTCCCTTCCTGCGTTTTGTCCCCACTACTTGTAGTCCGGTATCAAGTCAGTCCCGGAGATCAAAGGAATTTAAGCTTTAGCAAAAGATCAAACCTCCGAGAAAAACAGCACTCGTGATACACCAGGGTGTGCCAAGCGTAGCCGTAAACTACTTTTCCCTCATGTTCCCGGAAGAAGCACTTCCAGAAGACCAAGTTTCCTTCATTGTGGAGGACTAAAACCATGTATTATCACTCGTTCGTAAAGTAAAGTACGCCCCGAGGGGTAGCAGATGAAATCATGAGGGAGTGCCTTTTTAAGGCGAAAACTTGTCTATTATCCATAGGCCCTAGTATCGTAGTTCCTGATAAAACAACGGGGATGAAATATCCGCAATAAATAGCCTTTGATGCAGCTGTTGGAAAATTATTTGCGAGACACAACTCTTGGAACTTAAGCAAACCCTGAATTACGAAATCTGTAGCAGATGCTAGTTATTGCACGTTTTGATGCCGAATCCACTACGTGCTGCATTGCTCCCCATGCGTTTCGGCTTCCAGCACCGGTGGCCGGGTAGTAAATTTGAATATTATAAATGTTCGCAAGTTTGCCACTTTTATTTACTACTGTAACTCTACATCCCCTTCAGGGATAACCGGTCGAGGAGCTTCCCGGCCCCAACTGTCCCGCCCTCTTTGGCATCTCTCTTCGAATATGCTATCTAGAGTGCGAGTGAGATTCGATGAACGGGATGTCTCCCCAAGGGCTCTATATTGCCCTGATGATCTCCTATCGAACCACTAGGTGCCCTAGAGAATCGAAAGAAATATGTAGAAACCTTTAGAGGAAACGGTAATAGGAATTAACGGACTGTTTACCTCCTTGGAACTAGTGATTTTAGTCTGTTATTTGGGACCTTCTTTCAGGAAACATCTGCGGATCACCCAAGGGAACATCACTGATGGCAATCATTATTGCGTAATTGTTTTCCCCAATCTCATATTAGGAGCACACCAGTAGGGTTACGAACTGGCTCAAGTGTCGCGGGGGTTATAATCATGATTCACCATCTATCACTATAGCATCCTGCTGTAGACTAGTGTATGAAGACCGTAGCCGACACAGAGCTTCTTTCATTGTGAACGTTATTTTAGGATAGAAATGTAACCTCATAGCTGAAAGAGGGAAAGATATTTGTTTTGTTCCTTCAGTATTATATCTGCTATCTAAATAAACCGTAGTAGTTAATTCTGATGAATACGGCCCATATCACTAGACAGGAGCATTTTATGCCAGAAGGATGCTTGTTGCATGCGTCCCTACTTTTCTAACTTTACCTTTCTACACAAAACTGATCACGGAGACCTCTTGGAACGATCCTAAGGAGATGGTAAGAAACCGAGTATGATTTGGTGATTCTAATATCTTAAATCCCGACCAGGCGATGAATCATCTTCCCAAGCACAAGCAGAAACAGAGTCTGAAAAGGGCGAGAGGGAGTGCCTCGGACCTTCCTCTCTAGATGCTCAAGAGATAATTAGAATTAGAGGAGTTGGGTGAGTCAAATCGTGTGATAATCCGTGACCATCTCGCCACCGATGACGATTCTCCTCTGGCAAAATGATCCCAGAGTGGATGTAAGCCCCCCCGAAGTCGTCTTTCTCACTTGCTCCGAGACCCGCGCGGTCAAGATGCTTCGCAATTCTCACCGAAGTGAGTGATAGAGGATGAATCTAACACGAAAAAAGAAGGGGGGAAAAGAAAAAGGTCAGGCATGTCCTGTGCCACGCAAAATGACGTAATTATATGAGACCCGTGCGGGGCTTCTAACTAACTAACTCGCTGCAACTCAGCTGTTGCTCTCATGGAAGAGAAGAGACCCTCCCCTCCTCCCATTCCCCCTTACTTCAGTTCCGGCAGATACAATGGCAGGGGCCCATCAACCGGGGCAGACGAGACTGTGCTTTTCTCAAAGAATTGTTCCATGGTACTTGCCGTAATTTTTTATCGTTCCCAAGTTCAAGGGAAGAAATTGCAATTTACCTGGGTTGTCCCCAGGCAAAGCATCGTCGAAACATCTTCCAACTCCAGGGCCCGGGGTACATCACGCGTGAACTGGATACCGAATATCGTGGACCGTGCCCACCTGTCGTCCGACTCGCTGGGCGATGATCTAGTGATTTGGATAAAGTTTTCGCCGTGCCGTGATTGCTTTTTCAATGTTACCGTTCCTTTTGCCATATATCCCCCCCCCCCCTCCCCCCCTCCCCTCCCCGCCCCGCCCCCTTTTGTCTTTTGCTTATTTTATAACAGATGGATGGGATGCATGTGCAAAGTACTGTGCGGTAATTCACGGTTGTTAGGAACGGATGAAAGAAAAAGGACAGATGAGAGATGCATGAGAGATGAGCGATGTGAGACATGTGGTTTCTCCCCTTACCTCGCGCTCTCTCCTTAGAGTGGACGAAGGAAGGGGAGAGGGAGTGGATCCCTGCTCCGGTTGGCGGGCATCTGCGAGAGTGGAATTTTAGAAGCAATCCAATCATTGGGATTAGTGAGGTAGGGTGCGGATGTTCCGGTACGAAGTACCGGGACGGGGATTGTTTCGCTAGCTGGCTATCCCTGTTTTGTACGAAGAACACGTCTCCGGGGTACTTTTATTGGAATACCGTGCTGAAAAGTTACAAGTTACAAGTACCAGGGCCAATGTTTTCGTAAAAGACAAGGGTGGTCAACAAGCAAAATAATCCCGAAAAAGTCAGTCCTGGTACAAGTACTGTACTTGTGCTCCAGTATAATAAAGTGCCTTCCCCAATAAGAAAAGCGTCAAGTAAAGCAAAAGCCTAAGGCATTACTGACTACTTCCCCACTTGGTCTAGTTTAAAAAGTAAGAGGCTCAACGATTGTTCTAACCTCCTTGCTTTTTCTAAAGAGGTCAAGAAAAAAAAGAAGGCGGCAAAAAAAAGCAAATAGATTATTAGTTGCAAGGAAAGAAGTTAGCCCGGATTAAGCTAGCCTTAGTAAGAGCTGCCTAAGACATAACAACCAACAAGGTAAGAAAATGTTAAGAGGGGGGTGCGGCTGTTGTGAGCGTACCGTACTGCCTCCGTCCAATCCGGTCCCACTAATCCCTGCATTTCTTTCCCGCAGAAAGACATGTGGGCGCACGGACCAACCAACGACCTTGTGTTGTTTCTACTTCGAATTACATTGTGTTGGGTGGATCCCGGCATACATGTCAGGTGTACTAACAACACAGGCTAAAAGAAGGAGGGCCCTATTCAGAGGTACTCGTATCAGGCAAAAGGCACTCGACAATAGGGGTCGTGAATTTTTGTGGGCGCTCAGATACACAGGGATTCTTCGCCATACATTCTATGAACCCTTGTTATCGGGCACAGTACTTCTTGCCTGCAACGAGCACAGTATGATACCCTGACCATACCCGTTGAGAGGAGGATGAAGGGAGGAGTAGGGCCAAAAAAAAAACAAAGTAGGAAAAAAGAAAAAGAAAGGAAAAAACTGTTGGAATAACCTGCCTTCAGTTGACGGCGTAGCCAACGTAGATAATACCAAAATTTAGATATAGATATGGTGGGAATTCTGAGGAACCAGAGCCTGAGACTAGCGGGAAATTGGGAGAGTTTTGTACTTTGTGTCGTTCCATTGGACCTGGGAAGTGTGTCTGATTGCGTTTGATGTAGTGCACCCTCTTCTTTTCCTCATCGCTCTCATACTGTACTCAGTCAACCACCATCAACTCCCCGAATATGATACTGGGGATTTCGCCGCGGGTGGGGGGGGGGGGGGGGGGG
>Ga0307517_10002608_pt1 | contig 28711 bp, 12 predicted proteins | sample 23_EM_MG_FD_194515 | JGI IMG/M metagenome (GOLD analysis project Ga0307517, IMG submission 194515) | Populus trichocarpa ectomycorrhiza microbial communities from riparian zone in the Pacific Northwest, United States - 23_EM | ecosystem: Host-associated > Plants > Roots > Unclassified | place... | reverse complement strand
AATACTCCCTTTTTTTTTTTTTTTTTTTAATTATTATTATTAATATGGATGTCCGGATCAGCTTGCGTGTACCTCGACTAATCCCACGAGTCCTGAAGTTAACAACCATATAAGCCTCTAGTAATCCTGAAAGGACTCGAACTCATGACCATTGAGGAGTAAACTTAAGACCTGACCAATTAAGCTACCCCTTAAGATTATAAAACTCCTATAAAATTTGTTAGCCAGTCAAATTACCTTCTTAATCTTTTTAATTTTTGATGATGTACCTAGATGATTGATTGATATTATAAATCTATCCATAACTGACTTAGACATGAGACTCCTACTGTCCTACAAAGTTATACACATACTGATGATTCATTCTTTTCTTTTTTAATAACTTTTTTCTTTTCTATTTTACCCTTTCATTTTTATTTTGACATATTCCTTGCCTTCCTATTTTCCAGGTAGTCTTTTGTTGAGAAAAGAAATCAAAGTAGTATATTTTATATTGAAATTGAATCAATACAATCACCAATAATGGAGAAAATTAAATATTATATCAAAAAATAAAATATTTTTTTTGAATAATTAAAGATTGTAATTTATTTTCATAATTATTTTGTTATGTGTGTATTTATACTTTTTAATTAGTTGAATATAATTAAATATTCTATCAATAAAATTTCTCATTTTTAACATCATTATATTTTTTCCATTGACTCGTATTTTAGCCATCTTACAAGTCACCCTGCCTTTGTATAGAAACTTAGCTGCATTTGAAACCTGGCTTGTTCAATTATATCCATGCCCACCAACGAGAACAACTGGACTTCGTTGAAAAGGCTTTTTTTTTTTTTTTGCAGCGGCGGCGGCGGCGGCAGCAGAAGAAGAAGGTAGTTAAATGTTAACAGTATCTAATCCCCGGCCATTAACAGCGTGGAGCTGCCGAAATGGAACTAATGAACACCTTCACAACTTTGACAAAAATGGTCTTCCGTTTCCACTTCTCCATAAAGTCGACGATTCTCACCAGCATTAATGATTAATAAGTAGTGTGATTGAGCCATTATGTGCACAATCAATCTTGTATGTTACTTTAGTGCCTTTACTGGATAATTCACCCGTAACATGCTGCGGGTAAAGTTTATTTTTTTTTAGAATATAAAAAAAAAAATTCAAATACTTTAATATTTTTTTTAGTGAAAAAAATAAATTATGTGGGGTTAATTTGATGTGATTTAATTGATTTTATGGGTTAAAAAACAATCCAAACGACTTGTAAAAATATAGTTTAACTCTCGAGAATCTTTTTAATATGATATCGATTTTTTTAATGTTAAGATAAGAACATAATAAATTAACTTGAGTCAACTTAAGTTAACATGTCATATCCGCGACTCAAGTCATGAGACTATAATAACCCCATAAAAAGTAAATGAAAACAAATTATGAAACCTAATTCCCAATCAACTCAATGTTGAAAGATGAAATTGAAAAATAATTAATTAAAAAATGACCTAAAAAAGCGAGCTGCGTTAACCTGTCAAACCAGCGATTCAGGTCATAAGACTGAGATAACCTCATGAAAAACAAATTGAAATAAATTATGAAGTCTAATTTCCAATCAGTCTAATGTTGAAGGATGAGATTAAAAAAAGAAATCAATTAAAAAAACATAAAAAATAACCTGAGTCAATCCGCCAAATCCATAACATGGATCATGAGACCGAGATAATTTCATGAAAAGAAAATAAAAAAAAATAACTTGATTAAACCGGGGTTAACTTGTCAAATCTACGACTTAGATTAAGAGATTGAGATAACTCGATAGAGAGCAAATCAAAACAAATCATGAATCTCAATTCTTGATCGACATTGTCGAATCCAATGTTGAACGATAAAATTTATAAAAATTTTAATTAAAAAAATAACAAAAAAATAAACCAAGTCAACCTGAGTTAACCTATTAAACACTATTCTCGAGTTATAAGATCGGGATAACCTGATAAAAATAAAATCAAAACAAATTATAAAGCTTAATTATCAATAAAACACAATATTAAATATATAGCTATGTAATATCTTCTTTTATGCTTGATTTTGCTCAATTAGTTATCTTGGTTTTGATCGAAAACAATTTATTCATATCAAAATTACTTTTCTATGAAGTAATTTCAATAAATTAGCAGGATTTAAATCTGTATCATGCACCTATCCAAACAAAACATCATATGCGGGGAATATTTTTGAAAATCCCAATTATGTCACTGGACACCCACAGTTATCGTCCATCAAATAATTATTAACCGAAAGAAACGTTTAAGCTTGAAGGGCTCATCTCAAGAAATAAAAATCGAGTAGATAATAATGTCTTGTAGACAAGACATGCCAGGTATGAATGACAGAAAGAAAGAAAGAAACCACATTAGTCAGCAAATGGAGTCGTGACCTGAACCTCACGCAGTGCTTTTTCACAAAATCCGTTCAAAGTTCAAACCATAACAACGGTTCCGGCTCGTCTGGGATGACGGGTCAGCCTGTTTCTTATCAATTTTTAATTATTATTTTTAGATAAAAACAATTTAAAAAACAACTCTTAAATTATATACAGTGATGTGACTTGACGTGGCAAGAGAATAATCATGGGACCCTCGAAGTCCTCCTCGTTTAACTGGTTAGAGAACCTAGTCCTTTCACTATAACCCTCCAAAATTTCCCACCCATTTGATCGAGTCCCAGCAAGAGTCTAGATTAACTAAATAAAGCCACTTGCTGGGTCCCACATAGCCATCTCTCCAGTCTCCCACCTCACTTGCCACCATTGCCAAAAAGAAAAAGAAGAAGAAGCAGAGAGAGATTGATAAGCTTACGATATGGTGTATGATTGACTCTATGACCACAGGCTCCTCGCTACTTCCTCTCCCTAGAACATTCGCATTCGCATTCACACCCTCTCTCGCTAGAATCAAAACAGACTGGTGCTAACAGACGCTAGCATTTATTTTTCTTTTGTGTAGTACTATAAAAAAATTAAAAGAAACCTCTGCTTTTTCTTTTTATCCCTGTCAAGAGGACTGTCAGTGGCTCTCCTCTCTTTTATTGTTTTGTTCTGTTGTTTCCCTCTTTGCCTTTGCCACCGTTTTTATTTCTATGGTTCTAATCTAAATCAGCTTCTCTACAAAAGATGGGGTCTAGGCTTCTGCTTCTTTTCTCTCTTCTTCTCTTCGTCTTCGTCCACGCCTCCTCAGCTCAGCCTGGTACGGTGCTACCTCTTTCTCTCCCTCTCTATGTAGTATAATACCTACATGCTTGACGAAACATTCGCATTTGTCGTTGTTGGTGATTATTGATTTATCGCTCTTGATTCTCTTGAAGATGAAGTTCAAAGACATCATTTTTATATGGCTATAAGGTCAAGGGAAAAGAAAAAGAAAAAAAGAAAAGAGCTTTCTTGGGGTTTCGATTGTCCATTGTTTTTAATTTTTATTTCTTTATGCAGTACACAGTTCTCGGTTATTTTTTATAAATGTTTTGGTTAGTGAGTAGCAAACAAATAAAATTACGTGGGTTTTAGTTTTGACATTATATTTATCTTCCAGTGCATTCAAATATTTATTTGATCAAGCCAGCAATTATTAACTAACTATTTAATAGTTGGGAGACATAAATTTTCCTGTTTCTATGTCGTATCTGGAAGACTAGAATCTTTTAATTGTCATTTACGTCTTACTATATGAAAATTTCACCAAACCATCAATGCAATAGACGCAAATTAAAGTAGCAAAATTTGGGGGGATTTGGTCCCCGTTAGAGACATTAATTGCTTAAAAACATTAAGAATTTAAAACAAAATCGGGTGAGCCGCCCATTTGGAAGGCACAATGCTGAGTTCTTTGAGTGTGGTGTGCATATAATGCATCTTTTTACCGGTAACATCTTTCCGGAGATCTTACAACTAGCAACGTAGCTGGCACATGAAAGGTCAAATTTTGATTTACTCTTCTGTGATTTGAGTCATTTTTTTTTTACCGGATTTGGGGATGGTTCTATGTCTCTAATCATATTAATTGTTAAACTAGAAACGATGATCTTTTTTCATGTTAATGTAAACTATGGAATGATAGTAGAACTGTACCAGCTTGTGGGTTGCTTTCTAGCTACAATCTTACTTTGTTTTTATTGATCCTTAAAGGTAATGAAAATGTAATCAATACTTGAAAACTGCTTGATTCATCAGTTTAGGCGGTTGTTTAATTGAATTACATGCTGTAGCACGCAGGCATGCACACACCTTGGCCTGGGAAGTGAAATAGTGATTGTTCATTCTTCCTTTTCCTGGAAAATGTTGTCAATAATTCTTGATACAATGTCAGCTAATTTGTGTTTCTGACATGAAAATCCTGTTTCTGCATGTGAACAACAATGTGAAAATGTTTATATTTTTTAACCTATTCTTGAACTAAAACAGGTTTTCTGAGTTTGGACTGTGGGGGCCCAGTAAATTTCACTGATGATCTTGGACTGTCGTGGACTTCAGATTTTAATTTTAGTTACGGAGCAGCAGCAAGCATATCAGTTGCAAATGAGACACGGAAGCAGTATACTACAGTGAGACATTTCCCTGCAGATTCCAGGAAGTACTGTTATAGACTGGATGTCACTAGTAGAACAAGATACCTTTTAAGGGCAACCTTCTTGTATGGTAACTTTGACAGCAATAACGTTTATCCAAAATTTGACATTTCTGTTGGGCCAACTCATTGGTCTACAATTGTCATTTCTGATGCTAATACCATAGAGTCTACAGAGCTAATATTTCTGGCCTCAAGTTCTTCTATGAGTGTATGCCTATCGAATGCTACAACCGGGCAGCCATTCATATCTACCCTTGAGCTCCGACAGTTCAATGGTTCAGTTTATTATACAGAATTTGAAAACCAGTTTTATCTCAGTATGTCAGCCAGAATCAATTTTGGTGCAGATAACGAGGCTCCAATTAGGTATGCTCAAAATAACTTGTTCAAGGTGTAACATATTGTAATTTTTACTGATGTACATTTATCTGAATGCTTGTTCAAGCAAAAGCTGCTTAATCTTTAAGAGAGAGATAGACTGCGAAAAAATACATTACTTTATTTAAACTTAAATGATACACAGAAATACCTCCATTCCTCATAGTTGAAATACTTTTGCTTGGGAATTTGTGGCCGCTATGGCAGTAATTATGTCAGTTTTTCCTTTCAGACACAAATCTTACTACCAATATATATATATATGCGCGCACACGCACGTGTGTTATAGAGTAACATAACTCTGTTCTGTTTTCAGGTATCCTGATGATCCATACGATAGAATATGGGAGTCCGACTCTGTGAAGAAAGCTAATTATCTAGTTGATGTTGCAGCTGGTACCAAGAAAGTATCAACTGACATGCCTATTGACGTCAACATTGATGAAAGGCCTCCTGAAAGAGTGATGCAAACAGCTGTAGTCGGCACAAATGGATCACTAACATATCGGTTGAACTTGGATGGTTTTCCTGGTTTTGGGTGGGCTGTCACATACTTCGCTGAAATTGAAGATCTGGATCCTGAGGAGTCCAGAAAATTCAGGCTGGTACTCCCAGGGTACCCTGATATGAGCAAAGCTATTGTCAATATCGAAGAAAATGCTCAAGGAAAATATCGTCTTTATGAACCTGGATATACCAACCTGTCCTTACCCTTCGTATTATCTTTTAGATTTGGAAAGACTTCCGATTCTTCCAGGGGACCACTTGTGAATGCGATGGAGATACACAAGTATCTTGAGAAAAATGATGGTACCCTAGATGGTTAGTAGAACAATATGCCCTGCATGCATCTGTATCATTTTGAAGCATAAGTTCTACTAACTTTGAAACCTAATTAAAGCATATCCCATATCCCATATCACATATCAATGCGAATTTTGAAACCTAATTGAAGCATATCTGATGCTGAATTTGCATGAGGTGCAGGATATGTTATTTCTCGTGTTATTTTATCCCACTCAACAGAAGATTGGGCACAAGAAGGCGGTGACCCATGCCTGCCAGTTCCATGGTCATGGGTGCAGTGTAACTCTGATGCCAGGCCAAGGATTGTTAAGCTGTAATGATTTATCTCTTTCGTGATTTTATTTTATGCATTTACAGATGATTCCTTCATTTGTCCTAGTTTATTCCCACACCATGTTTGAAGAGAATTGTACATTCATTTGGTTAAATTAGCTCTTGTACCTTGTTTGGCAGCTCTTTGTCTAGCAAGAATTTGTCTGGGAATGTTCCGTCAGGCTTGACGATGTTGACAGGTTTAGTTGAATTGTAAGTTTCAAGCTGCTTGTCCTTTGGCTAGATGCTGGATTTAGATTCAAGCTTACTACTGTAATAGTTTAAACCCCCCACATCATTATTATCCACTTGTCTTATGGTCAGATGGCTCGATGGAAATTCACTGACTGGTCCTATTCCTGATTTTACTGGATGCACAGGCTTGGAGATCATGTAAAGCAAGATGGTTCTCTTAATCATGGTGTTTAAATCTTAGTTTTATTAAAATGTTGACCTAATATGATCCTCCATGTCTGACAGTCATCTCGAGAACAATCAGTTGACGGGTGAGCTGCCATCCTCCTTACTGAACCTACCAAATTTGAGGGAACTGTAAGTTTATCAGAACTTGGATGTCAGTTATATGAAGAACTATGCATAATCTCTCATGGGAATTTAATAATTAATATCTATTTCAACCTTGACTGGTGAATGATGATTGGAAGCAATGGCACGACTTCTTCTTTATATGAACATATTTTTGGTAAAACTTAAAAGAAACACAAAATTATAAGTTTAAGTAAATAATTCATCACATTGTGAGTTTTTTCTTTCTTTCTTTCTATTTTACTCTAATAGTAAAAGAATTTATTTGCTTCACACATGGGATAATTGCAGATATGTGCAAAATAATTTGTTATCTGGAACAATACCATCGGGTCTCAGTAGAAAGGTGGCTTTGAAGTGAGTCTCTCTCGCCCTCTCTCTCTCTCTCACACACACACACCCCACTTTGATATGTTTTGTTAGTATGCTAAATTTTGCATATTATTGATCATGGCCAAATAATTCATTATTTAGACTACGATGTTTAATGTTATTTTGTAGCAGACTAGCAGTCATGTACAAGATGCGGTACATCTTTCTCAACAATAATGAGAAGCTCTTCGACTATCTCTACACATAATAAGTACATAGCCATAGTCAATTGAAGTAACTATTTAACAACTGCATGCTGTTTAATGTGTTGGTCTTTTTGATTGAGGTCTTCTAATATATTCATTGTGTGTCAGTAAGTCTTTCAATACTTTAGTGTCCCATATTCTTTTATCATTTCTCCCTTGTAGTTTTTGCTTGCGTTGCCATGATTGATCTAAAGGTCTGTTACTCACTTCTGTGCATAATCCCAAAAGGACTAGTCAGAAGCAGGAATTGTGTTACAGGCTCCATGTAAAGTCTGTGAAGGGCAACCTCATACAATCAGGATTTTTCTTTAACCCTATCATAATATCGAAATCTTCCCACTCAAATCCTTTTCCGGTATGGTTCGCTGAACTGGGCTTGCAGTGCTGCAATCCACCATGGGACTTCCAAGTTGGCTTTTATACATTTATCATGATCCAAGGACATGCCAGCCACAATAACGATTAACCCCAAGAGGCCTAGTCCGAAGTTTCTTTGAGACTTCTCCTTATTGCCTATGTAGCCTAGTTACCTCACACCAATGGAGATTCTATACGTCTCATGTCAACTTCTTTGCTATTGCACTTCCAATTACATTTTTGGAGTACACTTTTTTGGGTGCATCTAATCAAATATATTTAACTCTGTTTCTTGTTTAACAACAGCTACTCTGGAAACATTAATCTTCGTGAAGGAGCCAGAAGAGGGAGGCACATGGATATTATTATCGGTTCGTCAGTTGGAGCTGCTGTTCTTCTCATAGCTACAATAGTGTCTTGCTTGTTCATGCACAAAGGAAAGAAAAGACACCCTGACCAAGGTATGGCTATAAAACAATTTGAAGTTTCTGTCTAGCCTGCTGGACTTCTCAGATGATAAAGCATATGTAACTTCTCTTTTCTAGAGCAACTTCGGGATTCCCTGCCCATGCAAACGGTAGTTTCTTCCTTGAGAAATGCTCCTGGTGAAGCTGCTCACTGTTTCACAACCTTTGAAATTGAAGATGCTACAAAAAAGTTCGAGAAGAAAATAGGCTCTGGAGGTTTTGGAGTTGTGTACTATGGAAAAATGAAAGATGGAAGGGAAATTGCAGTGAAAGTTCTAACTAGCAATTCCTACCAGGGAAAGCGAGAGTTTACAAATGAGGTAAATTTTCACTTTACTGACCTTCGTTTAATATTGCAAGTGAGGATACTTATATTCATACTTTTTGAATATTGAATTGTGTTTGTTATCACTCATTTACGAAGCTGCTTTGAGGTTAATATGATTTTACTCTTTTATAGATATACACTGATTAAAATTGTTTAACCATTGAACATACAGTGTATTTTTGTTTCTAACTAGATGCCATCAATCATGAGCTCTATTTGAAAATACATTTTGTAATTTTAAAATAAGATTACATTGTCAGTTTTGGCTTAGAAACTTTTTTGCTTTAATCATTTTTACAGTCCCCAACTCCATTGAATCTGTAAGATGTAGAATTTCTGATTAAAATGTCGATGTTTTGTTTCGAACCAAGGTTCCTAAAGATTGCCACAAGAGTGACTTAGCCTCTTGTAAATCAAAATACCTGAAGCTGCTTAGAAAAATTCAGTAAGATACACGAGAATCCATGAACATGTAGAACTTGCACAGTTGAGCTCCTTAATTCTTTAATAAATGTTTCTATTGCGTATTAGACAAAGGGAAATTAACAAGTCCCAACATTCCTAGTATTTGAAGTGCCTGGTTAATAAATGGATAAAATCCTCTATATTGTTGACCTGAATTTGTAAACTATATAAGAGTTAAAACTGACATGGAAACACACATACATTTTTAAACTTCATGCACATATTCCTAAAAGGAATATTGTTCTCTAGGAATTTATTTTGTTTGTGAATCAGCTGTATTGGGTAGTATATTTTTCAGTTGGAGCTGAAACTGTTACGCTGCCATTTGGCACAGGTGACTCTTCTTTCAAGGATACATCACAGAAACCTGGTACAATTTCTTGGATATTGTCAAGAAGATGGGAAGAGCATGCTTGTTTATGAGTTCATGCACAATGGAACACTTAAGGAACATCTTTACGGTAATTTCAAGTGTTTTTGAATTGGTCTAATTTAAATTTTGATACTCACCATTTCTTACACTTTGGCAGGTCCGTTAAAACGAGGAAAAAGTATTAATTGGATCAAGCGCCTTGAGATTGCTGAAGATGCTGCTAAAGGTTTATGATAAGCCTATTTTTTTTTCCTTTCCCAAAGATATTATCCTTTGCTATGGTGAAGCCTCTCACTTAAATTAGAGTTGCAGTTTAAGTGCTGGACTGATCGTGTTTCCATGCTTGTTCAGGGATTGAATATCTTCATACAGGTTGTGTTCCAGCCATTATCCATAGGGATTTAAAAAGCAGCAATATTCTTGTTGACAAAAACATGAGAGCTAAGGTTGCAGATTTTGGCCTTTCAAAACTTGCAGTAGATGGAGCTTCACACGTATCTAGCATAGTTCGAGGCACCGTAGGGTATTTGGATCCCGAGTAAGGTTCTTTTATTTAGTTTTACGATATATCAATTTAAGCAGTATGATCTGAGAGAATTGATTATGTTGCTGCTTCTGCATTGTTAGATGGTTCTGAGCATTGAAATGCTGAGTTATTGTGAAGTGTAGTGGCCTTCTTGTTAATTACCTGCTTACAACAGACAGACAAAATGTTAAGGATATATTTAAGTTTGAGACTTGACATTTGTATCTTGAACACTGTTACTCACACTCTCTTAGCTGTAGACGTGTTTGTTCATGGTTGTTAACTTGCCGCATTCTTGTTTCTTAAATAAAGTTATTTTAATGACTACAGTGAAAGCCTGGAGTCTAGAATGAGTTTGAGTTACACAAACACTTTCTGCTGACATGGGTGCTTTGACTGTTATCACATTGCATTCATAGTTTCTGCTCTATGATACACAGGTATTACATCTCTCAACAGTTAACAGACAAGAGTGATGTTTATAGTTTTGGTGTCATTCTCCTGGAGCTGATGTCTGGTCAAGAAGCCATATCTAATGAAAGCTTTGGTGTAAATTGTCGCAATATAGTACAATGGGTAAGCTGGTTGATTGTTCAAGGACTAGAGGCTGGGAATTTTTAACCACTTGTCTTTGGGAACTTTATCATTGATGATCATTATCTGAAAAACCAAGTCAAAATTAAAATCATGTTTACCCTGACTTGTGCAAGACTTTAGTAATAATCCAAAAATCTCTATAATTGAAATCACCAAGTTACTTTTGGCAGAATGCTTTAAGCTGAATAAATATGTTTTGTTATTATTATAAACATGCTTTATGTCTTTGTATCTCTTCAATGAACTTTGTTCAAAATCAAGAACAATTTTTTGAAGTACTTTTGTTTAAGCAAAATTTTACTTAAATCTATAACTTATATACAAGTCAACAGATAGTTTCAATCAAATAATGCTAAGTTATAATTTTTCCTTAGGTCAAAAGGGTTGAAAATAACTCAATCGAGGTTATCCAATAAGCTCTAAATATCTACGAAGTGCATAGTATGGGAATGCTAATGGTTTCATGAAATTGTAAAGCTTTAATAGGTCTTTTACTTTGGTTTGTTTTTTCACTTTCTGTCTGTTCCTGGAAGAGGTTAAAATCATTCATTTATTTGAAGGCGATAAGTGCATGGAAGTTGAACATATTTGGAAAAGCTTACTTCATTTCCTTCAGAACTTAATTCTTTTCATTTCAGGAAATTGCTATCATTGTTGAAAGACTTAAATAACTGCATGTTTGCATGACAGGCAAAATTACACATTGAGAGTGGGGATATCCAAGGAATCATCGATCCCTCACTGTGTGGTGAATATGACATCCAGTCAATGTGGAAGATAGCAGAGAAAGCTTTGATGTGTGTCCAGCCTCATGGTCACATGAGGCCATCTATTTCAGAAGTTCTCAAGGAGATCCAAGATGCTATCTTAATTGAAAGGGAGGTGACAGCAGCAAGAGAAGATATCTCTGATGAAATGTCGAGAAATTCTGTTCATTCTTCACTCAACTTGGGTTCTTTGGATTTGGGTGGAGCCGAGAATTACCTGGCGCTTGACGAGTCCATTGCACAGCCAACCGCCAGATGATTCTTTTCATACTCAGGCTTGTAATTACATTTCCAGCACCGGCAGTAAAAAAAAAAATTTTGGGTTCTTTTAGTCAAATATTAGTACTGATGTAATAAAAAATCAAATCGGCACGGGTGGTTCTGAGAGCAAGTGCTTTGAACTTAAAATTTGAGCTTGCAAATTGTTTGTATTCCCATTTGTTGTAAATCTATTCTCTCATGGCAAAGAATACATGGATCTTCCCCGTCGTTGTGGTATATCTCCCATCAATGTCTGGAAAATGAGGCCTTAGTTATAGGGCTCGGGTATAAATCCCGACAAATGCCTTGGCATGTTACGAGGTTGGCCAAGCAGTCTTATAATCCACGTTTAAGAATAGGTGGACCATCCATCTTTGCACGCTAGGAGTAAGCGATAATCATGCGCCTTGCTTCGGATTGTCAACAGAGTTTTTGTCGGGTTGTTCCTTCTTTACAAGACATCAGAACCCCATTGCCTCTTTCAAGCCTCGGGTCGTCTGATTCGATCTGATCACGGTGGCACCTACCTGCTGCCTTCATTTGGTTCCGTATCAGGTCAGTGGTCAAAGTTGTTTTGCAATGGCAGATGTGGGGTGCAGCAATAATGAGCAGTTCTTGGCAAGTGCATGGAGGGATTATACGTACTATATCCATCATATCATCATCTTATATCCCGGTCCTACCTGCTTTCTTTGAAAATCATAGGCTATCGAATCGGATTTAACAGGGATAAAATTGTGAAACTAAAACTTAATCACAGATAAATGTCTAACATTCTAAAAACAAAGAGAAGGATTTGCAATTGCATTTCATTAAAATTAACAACTTAAATATTGGGATTGTAATTCTTTTTGGACCTTTAAAATTGGCTAGTTAGGTGTGTTTTCTTTTAGTATTTTAGTAAAAAAAAAGAGTTAATGGGGGTGATGGGTAAAAATTCGGCTTACTCAAAATTGCTTAATTGGATAAAGAATTCAAGCAAAAGAAAAATGTCTCGGCCCTTTCGGGAGGTAAAGGGAAAAAAAATCAGATAATTATCCGAGATTATAATTTTTCATCAGAACTACCTGAATGCTTGGTTACAGGACAGATTCAATGGCTAAAATTCTTGTCAAAGCATGTTGACGAGTTAGGCTTTACGCGGTCAAAGGGTCTGTTCTCCATGTTATTCTTCCGTATGGATGTCAATGGAGATTTGCATGTATTCTCATCGAGAGAAGTGGACATGGAAGTAGATTTTTCCCTGTGATAACAGATGAAGAGGCATGTATAGTAACCTCCAGCCTATTTAACATCCATACCTGCATCTGTTTATGTTTATATGCATGGTTTTTAATATTTATAATTTTTCATTTTTTTTTAGTTAACAAAACAACTAAAACAGATAAGGTCGGTTTCATTGTTTAAATGAACAATGAAACAACTGATTTTTTTATATATATATATATATATATATATTATTTTCAAACTTATTTTTCTTTAAATCCAACCATTCTATAGCCTAATTAGAAGAAATTAGGCTTCAGATTATAGTAAAAATTATAAAAAACTGAGTAAATATATGGCTTACACCTTACTAGCGATAATTTCTATTTTAATCCAAAAGTTCATTTTCTCTATTTTTTTAGTTCCTGAGTTATAGAACGGAGAGAGAAACTCGCATGAAAACATCAATGAGAGAGAAAATGGTTAGTTTAGTCACATTTTGGCGACAAAATTGATTGTTCTGTGTGTCGAATTATTCTATTCGACAAGAGAAGTTTGATTATTGTGGGTTTTGTTTATAATCATGCCTATAAAAGGATTATTGTATTTCAAACTAATACTTCTAGAACAAATTATATGAATAAATGTAATTTATAAAATATGAAAACCTCATTAATGTGTAGAAATAAATCGTGCATTAATAAAATTATTTGATGGTAAATACTACTACGAGGGGAGCCCAAAAAAAAAGGGCTAGATCTTATTTTAAAATAGATAACTAGCTAGTTTGTTTAATGAAAAGTGTTCTATCCCTTATTTATTTATTTATTCGATGAAAATATATTCTTTTCATTAATGGACAACCTTTCTACCGGTGTAATGAACAATTTTTTATTTCATATAACTTTCTTTTTCTTAATTTTGATTTTGATATCATTAATTTATATAAATTATCAAATACGGTGTTTAACCTATTCCAAATATGCATGTGTTTTATGTTGATGCTATTTCTTATTTATTTTATTTTTTTTAGTTTAACGTGGGTGTCCGGACCAGCTTGCGCGCACCTCGACTAATCCCACGGGCCCTGAAGTTAACGACCATGTAAGCCTTCAATGGCTATTATATAAGTAACCACAGGGTTCGAACCTGAGACCACAAAAAAAAACAAATCTTTTAGTCCTAAATTTTTATTATTTGACCATCACCTCCAGGATTTTCTTATTTTTAGTCAATCCATTACGTCGTCTTTATATGACAGTACTGAAAAGCAACCCTATCACAATCGTTATCTTTGGATATTTGGCATATAAATCTTGCAGATTTCTCATCAAAGGTTATTTCTCACAAGGTGTTAGGTATGCATATTATCGAGCAAGCGCTCTCTCTCCCTCTCTCTCTCTCTCTCTCTCTCTCTCTCACACACACACACACACCCTCTCATACATCCACAGAGTGCTAATCATCCTTGGAATATTCCTGCTTATCTAGACATTAATGGGAGCACAAAATCATGCTTGAGGAACGCAATTTTATTTTAAAAAGGAATATTTTATTTTTCTTTCTTTTTTGTTTTTGTTTTTGTTTTTTGATGGTCAAGGTTGCTTTATCATGGCTAGTAAATTAAGCTAGGTTGGATACTTGAACCACCCTGGTAAATTTGCATCTGGGCACCTGAGAAATTGTTTGTGCTTATCTGTAAAAGGATTTGCTTTCTATCATTAAATTTATGGATAAGTGATTAGTACTGTTTTCTAAATCTATAGTTAGTGCAGCAATGAGATATGTAGACAGTGCAATTATACAACTGTAGAGGCTAATTAATAGAGATTAAAAGGGTGTATGGTTCTAATTGTTTGAGGCATAATAAGAGATGGGCTTATTTCATCTTAAATCTTTTCTGTTTAAGTTAAAGTACACCAAAATATAACGTGAATAGAGGCAATTGGAACTTTCAGGCATTCCAATCTGTTCTTGTTCAAAGAAAATATATTATCATTCTTAGAGTATCATACCTGAGATAAGTTTCATTAATGATTTTGTTTTAAATTACAAATGATTTGTTGTGCTATGTTATTGATGATCTGTCTATTACATTCCTGACTCTTGCATTAATGAATATTTAACTAAAAATACTTTCAACTCTGATGTTAGTAAGTACTTCATGGAAAAAACCTGACGTTCCTGATTTTGAAGTTGGTGAATATTTGTCTAAAAATATTTTTAATTTTGGTATTGATGAATACTAATATTCTTGACTACCTTCTGACTAGTGTCAATGAATATTATCTAAAAATATTTCTAATTTTGATATTGGTGAATATCGTTCAAAAATTAATATTCTTGACTTTGAGGTTAGTGAATATATTTGAATTACAATTTTTTTATTTGTTAAAAATCCAAGATTATTAATTTTTTAATATTCCAGATAACGGCTTGTTGTGAGTACATTTACCTCAAATAATTTTGAATTAAATTCTAAAATGGACATTATACCTATTGAGATGGCAAAAGAAAATAGGCTTTTGCCCAAAACTAATTCCACAACCCTTCTTTGAATCACACAACAAACTCAACACTTCAACTTTTCACATTCAAACTCAACAACCCATATTCAAACTCAAATTACCACCATCTCATCACAATATGCACAACATACTCAACAATTACTTAGATTTAATTGTCTCACAATACACTACCAAAATTCTTATATTTACTAACGAAATTTTTCATTGGTATTTGTACTATCATTTTGTCAGCAATTAATTTACCGACAGGATCACAGATGAAAATGCTTTATTAGTAAAACTTTTGTTGGTGATTTTTGGTGTGTCGGTAAGTCAGTCGGCAATAAAAAAGTATTATTACCGATGAATTTATTGACAGAAAAAGCACGCTAAATTTTTTTTATCTACTTCATTCTATCAGTATTTCTCTCGGGAAGCTTGTCATATAACCGGCAAAAATATCATATGCAATTCTATCTGTTATTATTTAAAAATATTTTTTTTAAATCTATTTAACAAAACTAGAAAATAATTAAATTAATATAAATTAACACTCCATAATACTCATAATTGAGTTGCTTGGAAAAAAGAAGAAGAAAATCAACTCAAATAAATTTGCAACAAACGAATAACACAAAAAATAAACAACAACAACAAATAAATAAATCAACTAAAAATAATTTCATATGAAAAATATAATGCAAAAACAACACAAAAAAAGAGGAAAAAAGAAAAAATCTTACCTTAATGTAGTTGCAAGTGAAGCTGAGAAGAGGAAAAACAATTCATAAAGTATGTTAATTAAAAAAATACTGAGAAGACTAAAAAAAATTCATAAAGTATGTTAATTTAAAAAAATACTGAGAAGAGAAAAGAAAAAAAGAGAAGAAGACATACCCGAGCGTAGAGGAGAAGAGAAGGAGTTAAGGAGAGAAAAGAAGAGAAAAAAAAGGGGATGTTTATGTTTTTTACATAAAGGAAGAAGAAAAAGAAGAGGCTTGTCTGTTGTGAAATGAGAGATTCTAGTCTTTTTATTGGGGCATTTTACTGACAGTTTTACCGATGGATAATTAAATATGAATGTTTTTAACTATTCTGTCGATGATTTCGTCTATAATATTTAATTTAAATTTTCAATTTAATAAAAAATTTTCAGAAACTGCTAAATATCACCGACGACTTTTCAATTCGTCGGTGATTCTGTCTATAATATTTAATTTAGATTTTCAATTTAATCAAAAAATTTCAGAAACTTGCCAAATAACACCGACGACTTTTCAATATGTTGGTGATTTTATCTGTAAAGAATAGTAATTAACAGTGCAATTGAGAAGTGAATGGTTCTAAAGCTCTTTGAAAAATACCAATGGAATTAATGATTCGGTGATTCTCTTTGTAATTGACATGATTAACAGTGCCAGGAAGAAGTGAACAGTTTACCAACTAGTTTATGAATGGATTTTACCGATAGTATTAATACCGTCGGTATAAATAACACGTCATCATATCATTTAGATTTGTTTTAATTTTTTCTTTTTCCACTGAAATTTTCTCGGTATATACCAACAGAATATTTCTGTCGGTAAAATTCACTGTAATTTACTGATAGAAATATTCTGTTAATATTTTCGTTTGTATTTATTAATTTTCTAGTTGTGATACTTTTCAAAATCAAACACAAACCTAAAGCAAAATTCAAGTACAAAGTTTAAGCAAAATCAAACTTAGATTTTTTTTTTTCATGTGGTCTCAAAGTGAGAATGGGGGAGAGAGGGATTCCACTGCGTTGGGAAAGATAGGGAGTTAGGTCCACCTCTTTACTTTGTTAATAAAAACAGCGGTATTTATAGGCTAACATTTTGTTTTCTTGCAAGATTCCACTAGTATTTATAGGCTAACATTTTTATCTCTTCCCTTTAATTTCTTGGATTTCAAGCAGCTGGATTTTATTTTGGTTTTTTTTTTTTGGGTTTTTTTGTTCATTTTACTCTTTTTTTTTTTTAAAAAAAACAACATCATCTTCAATTGGTGAGAAAAAATTATCGAGGATTTTAGAATGGACACGTTAATAATTGAACGTGTTGAAAGCATATTTTTAAATTTTAAATTTTTTTAAAAATACATTGAAAATCACAAAAATAGCGCGAATGCGTTAAGAATACTTTTTGTGATATCTTTTTGTTTTTTATTTTATTTTTAGAAAATATCTTGAAAATGGGATAAATAAATTGGGTATCTCTTAATCCATGCAGTGATTTTATTCATCCCAATATCCTATCTTATACTATAATCTGTTTGATGTGAAAGTAAAGCCCTGATCTTAGGAAAACTGCTCATGTTTCTGTTTTCTTTATTTTTACCACAAGCTGGAAGAAAAAAAATGCAAGGATGAATGGCCTCAAATGATATATAGTTTTTAGTTGAAATGACTTAAACCCTCTTCTTCCTTTTCCTTTGTCCTGTGTTTATACTTTCCTTTGATATCTTATATTAGAAGATATTAAACTAATCAGGAAACTTCTTTTTCTACCACATATTTGTTTAGACAATTGGGGCGTAGGGACATCACAAGGGTGGTTTAATGGTTAATTAACACTAAGTGCTTTCCAGCTGACGTGATATTCGATCCAATTTCTTGAGCTGCCGCTATCTTGTGACGGTGCAAGAGCTGTTGTGTTATGCACTAGACTTGAATCCTGGCCCCGCATGTGGTTCCAAAGCATTTTGTTTTGATTTAGGTCGACTTATTCTTACCACACATCACGGCCTTGCTTGCGGTGAAACTCTGCTGTGTTCATCTCTGCATGCCCTTCTCTGCCAGAGGATTCAAATGATTCTGATTCATTAATAGCCAGAGAAAGCTCCGCCGTGTGGTGTCATGCTTGTACAGCGTACTGATGGATTTCCTTGGATCCTGAATGGTGACGGTTTTTCATTGATGCCATGAATGTGTCATATGTCCTTGCCGAAGTCCTGTTCTGCGGGCAAGCCTGGATGATCCACCAGGACTAGAAGCTAGGGCCTTGGTTCCTAGGGGAGTGACAAGGAGTCAGCAAGCGAAGTGGGAGAAGGTAACCATTGCTTTTGCGTGCTGACGGCTTAGCACCAAATCTGGTTGCCGACTTCCTCTCTACGTAGGACCAAAACAGCTTCGGCTTTGGTTGTTTCATTCAGGGCTGGGTCTCCTGGTGAGGTGCAGCGCACTTCAAAAGTAAAAATGCCCTTCCTAAAGTAAAAGCTGTGTTGTATTATTCTAATTCCTAACATAAGCTTGAATCAACAAGCTCAATGTATGTTATTTCATCATCGCTCCATCTTTTCAATTCTTTATTGGTTTTACTTCTCACTCAACAACGACTGTCATTAGCTTAATGGTTATGTTTTTTTTTTTTTTCTATGTTGTAGGAATTTTAGGCAAAATTATTTTTCTTTGTTTTTATTATTTTCTATTTAGTTTGAAAAAATATTTTAAAAAAAAAATTGAGTTAACTCGACTCACCAACAATCCAAAATATAAAATAAAACGGCAAAATTCATGAAGAAAATGATATAAAATAAATCAAGAAAATCATAAAAAAACAAAAACAAAAACAAAAACAAATAGCAATTATAAGAATGAGGACCGAATCTGATATAAAAATTAAATGAAATAAAATAATGATAAATGAAGTTAAAAATAAAATAAATCAAGATAAGGATAAAAAAATTGCAATCAAAAGAATGAAGATTAAATATGATAGATGAAAAAAAAATTGAAGAATGATGAAATTGAAAAACAATTCCAGTTTTATAAATTATTTCAAATAAAACAAATAGTAATAAAAAGAATATAGACCAAATTTGAAGGAAAAACAAATTGAATGACTAATTTGAAAAAAATAGAGGGGTAGAAGCAGAAATAAAAGGAGAGAAAGAAAATAATGGAAAAAAAAGTTGTCGACATCAATCTAGAGATTCGTAGGCCATACACACTGCTCAGGAATAAAGAGGGTGTTGAGACGATTCGAACACCGCCGTATAAGCTACCATTTGACCATCAAAAAACGCCTCACATGCTGCTCGAATAACGCTTCTACCCTACCCACTCATACATGCAACACTTTTAATTTTTAATAATATTTTATATTAATTCTTTTACCTTAATTATAATCGAGAAACGAAGGTAAACACACGAAAAAGTCTTTGTACGCTAGATTAATAATTTTTTATTTTAAAAGTAATTTTGTTATTTCACTATAATTGAAAAAAAGAAAAAGAAGAAGAAGTTCCTGAATACCAATTTAATATTTTTTACTTTTAAAGGTACTTAAATAATTATGCTGAAAAAATATGAAAAGATAGATTCTTCAAAACCAATTTGATAATAATAGTCATGTAAAAAAAGATCATATCACCCCATGAACAAGGCCATTGGTTTTTACTGAGAAGGGCGCGATGTTTTTTATCTTGTTCCACAGTGTTTTAGTGATCTCCTTTAGGTTTTTGTTAACAGGGCTGTTTAGCAACTCGAACCAGTGGAGACAAGATCAACCAGATCGAACCATCTGAAAGCTTTCTTACCGGAGACAAGCAACTCGCCAAAGAGGTACGGAACGAGGTTTGGCAACATACGAGCTGGCAGGAGCGGTGGGCTTGCCTGAGATGAGAGAGCTTTCTTTCCCCTAACCACCGGGCTAGAGGTCTATTATTCAAGGCAGTGGAGATAACTCGGTGATGGCTTAGGGCTTCGTCAATTATACTCTCTGGTTTTGTTTGCTCACTATTCACAATCTATAATTAACTCAACTTGGTGCAAAAGCAAACGTATCTTTTAAACCGGAAAATGATTTTTTTCCCCCTGAAAATAGCAAGATAAATTCAAGACCTTAAAAGCGATATAAAATCCCCCTCCAATGTTCCTCGGTAGGGTCTACCTCAGCTGGGTTGTGAGCGCAAGGTTGGAGTAAGAAAAATAAACCATCTTCTGGGGCACTCTCTAGAAACAACAAACGGAATAAATTTCTCCCCGAGGCCATCACGGATTTCTTTTAAACCGTGGATAGCCGTTGTTTTGTATTTCATAAAGTATTTTTAAAAAATTTAAATTTTTACTTATTTTTTTATTTTAAATTAATTTATTTTATATATTTTTATTGTTGATGTATATGTTAAAAATAATTTTTTAAAAAATAAAAAAAATATTATTTTAATATATTTCAAAGCTAAATATATTTTTAAAAACAACTGTTATCAACTTATCGTACTTCGAAATATCTCTACCAACATGCTATTGAATATGATTTTGTGATTTTTTAACTTGTAATATTTGATTTCTAAATTAAAAATAAAGTAATTAAAATTGTTAATTCAATTTATATTTTAAATAATATAATTAAATTTAGTTATGTATTTTAATATTTTATTTTAAAAATAAAAATTATACAGGAATTGCATTAAATTTCATGTATGATTTTGTGATTTTTAATATTTGATTTGTAAATTAATAATAAAATAATTAATACCGTTAATTCAATTTATATTTTAAATAATACAATTAAATTTAATAATATATTATAATATTTTATTTTAAAAATAAAAATTATACAGGAATTGAAATAAATTTCACGTATAATTTGATTCGACACCGATTATAAAAGAAAAAAAAAGCTGCTGGCTTAAATTAAATGTCCATGAGAAGTCATTGAAAGATGATTAGTTTTAAGTTCGAGCCCTGTGGTTGCTTATATGATGGTCACTGGAGGCTTACATGGTCGTTAACTTCAGGGCCCGTGGGATTAGTCGAGGTACGCGCAAGCTGTCCGGACATCAACATCAACGTTAAACTAAAAAAAAAAAATGATCAGTCAAACCGTCCAGATCTATCAAAGACGATTATCAATGAATGGTTGATTCAAAAGACACGCCATCAATTTAAATGCACCTACAGTATCTTAGCAGTGGTGGAAACTTAATTACAATCTACCATCTGCATACACGCTAGTGTTGTATATATCTCCTTTCTCAAAGGCATGCCCAAACACTTGATAGAAGACTATCGCCCCTGTTCCTATCATCATTATCGCCATCACCAGAAACCATCGGCGAAAAAAGAAAAACAATCCTTCTAAAATTAAAACAAAAGGAATAAAACCCAAGATTAGATTCCGTCTAGGTCTTCGATTCTCTCGAAGGCCTATCAACATCTACAACAACAACAACAATTATCATTAGGTACATGTGTGTGTATCATCAAAATTTAAGTAGTATCGATCAATTTATCATCTGATCATAATTGTTTGCTTCTTTTTATGGTTTGATTTTCTTATCTCATCCGTAAAATTGCAGTTTTTTGTTTGTTTCTTTTCCTGTTAAGTCAGTGGCTTTTTTAGTTTTTTGATGATGATAATTCGGTTTCTGGTTTATCATACAGAGAGAGGTAGGACAAATCCAGTGTCTTCTTTAATATTTGTCCTCCTTTTGTTGTTTTAACATGATTTCACTCTTATAGCGCTGTGTGAGTTTTTCTTTTCGTTGTTGTCACTGAAAGCAAACCCTGTGTAAGGATGATGAGATGGACATGATTTGGATTTGTGTTTTTTTTTCTTGTGATAATTGTTTGGTTCTAGCGTTTGTGATTTCATAAAAATGGCAATGTTTACTCTTTTGTTCATCTAATAGTAAAGTTTTGTTGACTTTGCAAAAGTGATTTTCATTGAGGTAATTTTGAACTAAAATTGTGAATTTTTTTTGGTGGACTATTTTTGTGGTTCTTGTGCCTGTGAATTTCTCAGATTTTTTTTTTTTTTTTGGACTTTGTAGGTGTCTAGTATTATTTGGAAGGTTTGTTGATAAAAGCTTTAAGATACTGGACAAAATCAATGGGAAATCGTGGACAAAAACGAGCTGAGATGGTTAATGAATTGCCCTCTGATAAGAGAGCTTGTAGTTCATTGGAGTTTAGACCAAGTTCATCGAACTCATCAATTCAAACTCAAATAAATTCTGAGAATCATAATGCTGAAACCCATGATGCTGACATGGATACTTCATCATCTGGGTCGGCATCAAGCCATTCAGACGAAGAAGAACCTGAGAGGGATTCAGCATATGGCTCTTGTGATTCTGAGGGTCCAAGACATAGCAGTTTGCGTGAGTATCAGAGGCAGAGATCCTCTGGTGATCATAGCAGATTGAGGGATTGTCTATCTAATTTAACTGAAGGAACTGAGCCTTCTGGGCAGTTAGCTGCTCTTACAGAGTTATGTGAAGTGCTTTCATTTTGTACAGAGGATTCACTTTCAAGTACGATGGCAGACTCTTTGTCACCGGTGCTTGTTATGCTTTCAAGGCTTGAGAGTAACCCAGATATAATGCTATTGGCTATAAGGGCTTTAACTTATCTGTGTGATGTGTTCCCCCGAGCATCCGTTTTTCTTGTTAAGCATAATGCAATTCCTGCTATTTGTCAAAGATTAATGGCCATTGAATACTTGGATGTAGCTGAACAGGTATATTTTTGGGTATAGTAAATAGCTTGTCTAGTATTAGTAATGGTTTTATTTATCTCTTTATGCAAAAGAGAGTATAATATGCTTTGTATTAAGATTATGTACATGGTTTTCATATAGTGCTTGCAAGCATTGGAGAAAATATCTCGCGATCAACCACTTCCATGCTTACAAGCTGGGGCAATAATGGCAGTTCTAAGTTTTGTAGACTTCTTCTCTACAAGTGTACAAGTAAGTGAATACACAATTTTGATCAAATGGCATTTACTCTCTTCTTTTTTTCCTTTCATTTATTTTGGTTCTATTTGCATTTTGCTTTGGTGTGGTAGCATGAACATTAATTTGTTATTTTTTTGGTCCTTATCAGAGAGTTGCACTTTCAACTGTGGTGAACATATGCAAGAAACTGCCATCAGAAAATTTTTCACCATTCATGGAGGCTGTTCCGAGATTATGCAATCTTCTACAATATGAGGATAGGCAGGCATGAACCTTCCAGAGCTTCTTCTATCTCAAGTGTTTCTGGATTCAGTTTTTCAGTATTTGTTTTGACCTGTCGACATATATTCTCATGTTCATTTTCAGCTTGTCGAAAATGTAGCAATTTGCTTGATCAAAATAGCAGAACGGGTCAGTCAGTTGTCAGAGATGCTGGATGAACTATGCAAGCATGGACTAATTAATCAAGCTACTCATCTAGTGCAATTGAACAGCCGAACAACACTATCTCAGCCAGTATACAATGTATGAATGTTTATCCAAACGCATCTATTGAGGATAAATCTTCATATTTTATTTTCTTCAAATAATCGTCTCTCCCTTCCCATTTTGGTTGGCAGGGTTTGATTGGGCTTCTTGTCAAACTTTGTTCTGGTTCAGTTGTCGCCTTCAAGACCCTGTATGAGCTCAATATAAGCAGCATTTTGAAGGACATATTAACTACTTATGACCTCTCGCATGGAATGTCTTCTCCACACGTGGTTGATGGGCAGGGTAACCAGGTTTGCATCTTTAACTGTGTGACTTTGAGTATTCACCATGATGCTTGTGAATGTTAAGCTTTTTGGGAACAATTTATGTTAAAAGGTTTTATGAAAGAAAGATGTTGATTTCTATTGGTAGCTGATTCATTTTTTGTACGAATTTAGAACTGCTGAACTTGAGGAAATTTTTTGTACGTCTACTCTCCAGAGTTTCTGAAAGCATTAGATTTAAGACGCTAGCAGATGTTTATTTTTATGTTATTAGTGACTCCTTTCTCTGTCTGCACTGACATGTAATTTGCGTTGTCGCCACTGCTACATTACTGTTGGTCTTTTCTCATTGGAAAGAGTGTGATCATCATCATTCTATTTCTTGCCTTAGGTACATGAAGTGCTAAAGTTGCTAAATGTGCTTCTCCCTATTATAGCAAGAGATCAAGACGTTCAACAGCATGTGTTGGATAAAGAGACATTTTTGGCTAATCACCCTAAGCTCTTGCAGAAGTTTGGATTGGATATAATTCCCTCGTTGATTCAGGTTTGATATTCAATGCTTAGAGTTTATTGGCACTTTGAATGTCCTTGTCTACCTTTATAATGTTCCTTCAACCCTAACAACAGGTGGTTAATTCTGGTGCAAATCTATATGTTTGCTATGGCTGCTTATGTGTTATCAACAAGTTGGTTTATCTCAGCAAATCTGACATGCTTCTTGAGTTGCTTAAGAATACAAACATTCCAAGGTGAAGCGAGTTTTCTCATGTCTAATTAGCAAATCTTAATCCTCTTTTAATCTAGCTAATAACATTCCGTGGATTATTTGGCAGTTTTTTGGCTGGAGTTCTTACCCGTAAGGATCACCATGTGCTGATGTTAGCCCTGCAAATTACTGAGACAATTCTCCAAAAGCTTCCAGATGTTTTTGTGAACTCTTTCATCAAGGAAGGTGTCTTTTTTGCCATTGATGCCCTTCTCGTGTCAGAAAAATGTTCTCAATTGATGTTCCCGGTGTGCAGTGGCATTCAGCTTCCAATCGATGCTAGTCTAAAATCTTCCTCAAAAGTAGTCATGAGATGTTTATGTTATGCTTTTGATACTGGTCAGTCTCTTTCAACCACAGAAACAGGAACATGCAAGCTTGAAAAGGACAGTGTTCAAAATCTTGCAAAGCACATCAGAACTAGTTGCTTTGCTTCAGAATTATGCAACTCTGAGAAAGGATTGACAGATATCCTTCAGAAGCTTAGGGCTCTTTCAGCTGAATTGAGTGATTTGATGAATATGCCTGGCAATATTGGCTCTTGCACTCAGGATGAGGAGAAATGTTATTGTGTGTTGCGTCAAATCATTGAAAAGCTTGATGGAAGAGAACCTGTGTCTACTTTTGAATTCATTGAAAGTGGGATTGTGAAGATATTAGTGAATTACTTGTCCAGTGGCAAATATCTGAGAGAAAAGGTGGAGCCTCAGGGTACATTGGATGATTGCGACGTTATAGAGAAAAGATTTGAGGTGTTTGCAAGGCTACTTTTATCTTCCCCAGACCTATCTGTAGAGTTTCCTTTATCAGTTTTAATACAGAAATTGCAAGGTGCATTATCTTCTTTGGAGAATTTCCCTGTTATTTTGAGCCATGCATCCAAGCAAAGATCCTCGTTTGCAATCATTCCTACTGGACATTGCACATCTTATCCGTGCCTAAGAGTACGTTTTGTCAGGGGAAAGGGTGAGACATGCCTCTGCGACTACTCTGAAGATGTTGTGACAGTAGACCCTCTTTCTTCTGTGGATGCAATTGAAGGATATTTATCGCCTAAAGTTAGAATAAAAGGAACAGAGCAAATAGAATCAGCTGCTCAAGCTATAGAAGGCGCGTTGTCAGCAGAAAATGCACAGTTCAAATCACCATCAACTGCAAACTCCAGTCAAGGGGAAAGTTCAGGACTCATGGAGCCTGATAGTATTGCTACTGATTTGCCTGTAATGCAGGTCCTTATCTAGTGGTTAATTAATGGTTTTTTTTTAATAAATGAGTCCTCTGGATCAGTTTCTTTCCCTGTTTCGCTATCTGTTTATGTGGATTTGGAGAATTTTGTAATCATCATTTCCTTTGCTTTTGCAGGAAGATGAAGCTAACCTATCTCAGTCTCCACCAGAACCAGATGTAAATTTGTTGCAGAGAAATCCTGATGAAACAACATCCTCAAATAATACTCATAATGTAAGTAAGTTTTTCCTTTGCAATTACACGTTATCAGGTGATATAAAATTCACATAACTCAGGTAAAAGCAGGGTTTTCTCTCCCGATTGGTTGGTTGTGGTTGTATATGCCAGTCCTGATTTTCCTGGTGATTTATGTACATATAAATATGCTTTAATGTTTTATGTTGTGTATCCAACTGTTCGTGTAATTGCAAATGAAATGCAAGCTGCTTAATTTGATTGTGGTTGTACTATTGTTGTTTCAACTTGCTTATGGCCTGCTTTTTACTTAATTCAAGGTCTGGTTCTGTTATTAGCTCAAAGATTGTTTGCTGGCCCTCATTGTTTGATACTTGTATTCCAGGTCTCAGTGGAGAAAATAGTGCAGTCTCCTTCATGTGCTGATGTCACTACAAAAGGTCATTGTCTTATGTCCTGTAGCAATGGAGATGCTCTGCCGAAACTGGTATTTTACCTAGAAGGGCAGCGGCTGGACCAAACTTTGACTCTTTACCAGGCAATTCTCCAGCAAAAAGTTAAAGCAGACCGTGAAATTAACAGCACTGCAAAGCTGTGGACTCAAGTACACACCTTGACTTACGGAATGGTTGTGGACCCTAAAGATGATAGTCCTCCAGATCATTCTAGTACAGCTCAAAATTCCTCTATGTTAGATCAAGTTGGGGCTTATATGCAGCATCCTGCATTTTTCTCAAGCTTGTTTAATGGCGAACTCACTTCTGACCTGGATAAGTATAGTCCTACTAATGATGTATTGTTTCTGCTTAAAAGTTTAGAAGGTTTAAACAGGTTTATATTTCATCTGATGTCTCGTGAAAGAATCCATGCATTTGCTGAAGGGCTGATTGATAATTTGGGTTATTTAAAGGTAGCAGTTCGCCCAGTATCACAAAATGAATTTGTGAGCTGTAAGTTGACCGAGAAATTGGAGCAACAGATGCGGGATTCTCTGGCTGTGTCCATAGGTGGCATGCCTGTGTGGTGCAATCAGCTCATGGATTCATGCTCCTTTTTGTTTAGCTTTGAGGCTAGATGTAAATATTTCCGCTTGTCAGCATTCGGCCGTCAGCAAGTTCAACCACAGCCATCATCACATAATAATTCAGGTGTCTCAAGGGACGGACCACCAAGTGCTGGCAGTTTGTCCCGTAAGAAATTCCTAGTTTTGCGTGACCGAGTTCTGGAGTCTGCTGCCCAGATGATGGATAGTTATGCTCATGTTAAAGCACCTATTGAAGTGGAATATAATGAAGAAGTTGGTACTGGTCTCGGTCCAACCTTGGAATTTTATACTCTGGTTAGTCGTGAGTTTCAGAAGTCTGGCCTTGGTATGTGGAGGCAGGATCATATTTCATTTACCACCAGCGAGACCCTGCAGGCTGAATACTCTGGAATTGTGAACTCTTCATTTGGACTTTTTCCTCGCCCATGGCCGTCTTCAGTGGATGCATCTGATGCGGCACAGTTTTCTGAAGTTATTAAAAAGTTTTTCCTTCTGGGACAAATTGTAGCCAAGGCTCTTCAAGATGGGAGGGTGCTGGATCTACCATTCTCTAAAGCCTTCTATAAGCTTATTCTTCAGCAGGTATTCCTTGGTTATGGACTTCTTGGGAGTATCAATGGCTCCACGAAAGCTTCTCATTAATTGTTGACTCTGTATACTACCCAGTATTAACTAATTTGATTCCCTTTGGGGGTGTAGGAACTTAATTTGTATGACATCCAGTCCTTTGATCCCGAGCTTGGTAGGACATTGCTAGAGTTCCAGGCTCTTGTCAACAGGAAAAAAAATATGGGATCAGCCTTTGGAGAAAACTCATCTTCTGCTCTAGATGCATGCTTTTGGAACACCAAAATCGAGGATCTTTATCTTGACTTTACTCTTCCTGGGTATCCTGATTACGTTCTTAGTTTTGATGAAGATCACAAAATTGTAAGGCATTCTTCAATATGATGTCATACATTTCTCCACAGATATTAAATTATTAATGCACTGGGTTCAAAATGATAACACTTCATTCATGTTCTGAACATAGGTGAATATGGTTAACTTGGATGCTTATGTTTCTCGCATTGTGGATGCTACTATACACACAGGAATTTCCAGACAAGTTGAAGCATTCAAGTCTGGATTTAACCAGGTCTGTTATTTCATGCATTATGGTTGTTGTTTCAATAACTCCTTAAGAATAGTGAGAGGATTCCCTGAAGAGAATGGGGGTTTGATTCTTTTATATATTACCCCTTGGAGTACAGCATGTATTGTCCCTGGAATGATTTGAAATAAGAGTTCAGAATGGTGTTTTTATCTCTTCTTTCCATTATCCTAGGAGTGTTTTGAAGGGAACTCGGCAATGTTTGGGTGGCTAGTTTATAGCCTCAATCTCCTGGTTTCCTTTGAGTCATTATAGTTTTGTCACATAATAATAATAATAATTCTACTTATTCCCTCTTTGTGCAGAGATGTATTGTCCTAGGATTGCTAATCTTATCCTGATTCTCTTAATTATTTTTGTCTGTCTTTAAATTTCCAGGTTTTTCCTATTAAACATCTTATGATTTTCACCGAGGAGGAACTTGAGCGTTTGCTATGTGGAGAACGTGAATTTTGGGCTGTATGTATTTTTAACACTTGATTGATCTAGTCTTTACTGAGGAATACTGATGATATGATTTTTATTTGTCTATATATCATTTACTTTGGAGCAGTTCAATGAGCTTTTGGACCATATCAAGTTTGATCATGGATACACTGCTAGCAGCCCTCCTGTTGTTAATGTTGGTGCTCTCTCCAACCCCCCCCCCCCCACCCCCCCTCTCCCTCCCTTGCTCTTAAATAACATTAGTTAGCCGGAAAGCTTAGGGGTTCCTCTCAAATATTGCTCATTCATTATGGAATTGCAGTTGCTGGAAATCATAAAGG
>Ga0307517_10002607_pt1 | contig 28715 bp, 20 predicted proteins | sample 23_EM_MG_FD_194515 | JGI IMG/M metagenome (GOLD analysis project Ga0307517, IMG submission 194515) | Populus trichocarpa ectomycorrhiza microbial communities from riparian zone in the Pacific Northwest, United States - 23_EM | ecosystem: Host-associated > Plants > Roots > Unclassified | place... | reverse complement strand
CCCCCCCCCCAAATTTCTGTACATTTCTCGGAATGGGCGAATCGTTTTACTCGCGGGATTCTGGAATGATTGATAAAGTTAGTAGGTGGTAATGTTCTAAAGTGACAAGAAATGCGACCTCCGGGGTATAATACACTGATGACCAGGAGCAGTGTCACCACGCGGTGCTATAGAATCAATTGGTGCGGGGCCTCCGTTAGTTTGCAGCCTCCGTTCTGGCCTACACGGTATCATATCAAAGATAAGGACAGCAGGGAAAGGAGATAAGGGGCTCTGGGGTACAGACCATCGGAGGATATCTAGTAAATAGCGTGGTAGTCCAACGCTCGAACTAGGATAGGACTGCACTATAGGGAGGGTATAATCAGAAACTTCATTCGCTCGTCCCCCTTCCAACTAACTAAAAAACGTGAGTATATATGAACTATAACGGAATCATCTTGATCGTTCCACCTCTTCCCACATCCGCCGATTCTTTTTTTTCATGTGCGCCCCCATTTGCCTGCGTACTTCCGTAACAATAATAAAGGAAAGACATAACCATAGAACCATCTGTCAAGTATTGTAACTCTAGAACAAAAGTAATCGTTAAAGGCATTCTATAAACTTCCATGGTCAACTACAAACCTCTCCACTTGCGGCAACTCTCATACCTACCTTTGTCGGTCAACTATGACGGCTATCGGCTTCCGTCAACTCTGACATGGATGAGTAAACCGGGCAGCTATTCTCTAAAACTGGCAACGTTAGCGATCGTGCGGAGGCTTTTTCTCCCTATTTTCAAAGGAAACCCGCATTTAGAGCAGACAGCGTTGATTTTGATAGTGGGCAAACAAGTTTTCCAAAACGAAACTTGAATCAGCATGCGGCTTTTCTCCTAGGCTCTCACCTCCGGGCATTAAGGAAATAGTATACCGTAAGAACCGAAATAATTGGGGATAGCGCTAGGACGTCCGGAACCTCTGGCTTTGGATTAGGGGACAAAGCACAGCGAGAAGATCCTTCTTCACCCCTCACTTGAGACACAGACCTTACTAGAAGCGGCAACTCCAACGTCCTAGTGAGATTTCAATCATTTCGGTTTTCACGGTAGAGACGTATATAAAAATTTAGAAGTGATATAGTGCGGAACTGTCATGGAACTTGTATTAGGACCATTCGTAGGGTAGCATGATAGCCGGTGTCGCACTGAGTTTGGAAGAGGAGAGGGGGTCATCTTTCGTGGTAAATATGCTCATGGATATGGTAGTTGTGATAGAGGTCTGGTCAAGCGCAGAGACAACTGCCGCCGGACAAGCACCGCTAAGAGGCTGCCGTGAGGCGAGGGTCGTGAGAAGACCCGGAACGGAGGTGATAGGAAAACTAAAGTGTGTTCGCTGTTCGATGTGTAGATTGATGATGATGTGGGGGAAGTGAACGCAATTGAGACTAAATATGGTTTGTGGTGGCCACACTCACAGTGGGCTCACAAACACCAAAAACACCAGCCGCCCCCGACATGGCGACAGTCCGGCTCTCCTACTAACTAGTATGTCCTAACATGACATCCCACGCTGGGGTTACTCCATCAAATTGGAGGACTTACGCAGGGAAGCTTAAGGTTATCAACTACTAGTTATAGCAAGGCTCAGCGACCTAGCTCCTTGATCCCGCCCGGTCGAGGAGCGCAAAAACTGCTGAACCAGATCTGGAATTGGGGGCTTAAATACCAACTTCTAGTGCACTTTTGTGTTAGCATGAGGGTATGATTTTGAAGCCATGTTCTCCAGGTGTAATTTCAACGAGAGCGGTTTCAAGGGATTTGAGAATTGGTCACTATGGCCCCATGAGGGGCTCGAGTTCAAGGTTGGAGCGGCAGCCTTTAGTGGCATTGCTAGTAACTCTGACTTAGGCCAGAATGTGCGAATTCTGTTAAGAAGCTTTTGGTCTAGTCTGGGGAAATGGAGGTGTGCTCTTTATTCACTTTTAGGGGGGGTACACTTTATTCACTATTTCGTTCTAACGAATGGATAGTTAATAGATAGTTTTAAAAAAGACTGAGAATAGACAAAGACAGCGCTGTAGGTTGGGTCCTGTACGGTACATGTTCGCTGATCCTTCCGCTGAATAGGAGTGGATAATCCTTATTGTGAATCACAGGCGCTTTGATCGGTAGCAGGGCCTTGACGTCTTAAGAACAACGACAACATATCTGGAATTCATCACTTATCGCATAGAGGACAAACACGAATAATCTGGAAAACGGAGAACGAAGTAGCAGCTGGGTGCGCATTGAAGTGAGGAAGAAGAGGAGGGAAGGGAAGAAGAAGCGTTAGGAATGGAAGAGAGGTGAAGGAGAGGGAATGGAGGTAATGGAAGCGAAGAGAGCAGAGGAGGCTGGACAGGGAGAGAAGAGACGCAGCGAATGTTATCGTGGGGAAAGAGAGTCTAAGAAAGGAAGAAGTCAGGGTGTAAAAGTTTTCAGAGTTATGTATTTAAGGATGCTTGTTTCCCTCCTGAGTGCGAAGATAGATTTAAGATCAAGATATCCTCCTCCGATATCTAGCCCTCTTCCAAGTAGATAGTCTTTGGTTTTTCTTTAATCCCTTGGGGTGTCTAAAACACTAAAATTCGATACCGGCCAGATTGGGCAGTCACGGGCTCCGACATTGCCGATCTTTTTCGAGCTCAAACGACTCAGCGATTGTGGCTAGCTTAAGTTCCCTCTACTCGAATCGCTCAAAAATAACCTTAGAGTGCTGGAAGAGTGTGGGGTTAGTGCAGGGTGAAACGGGTAAGTGAAACAGACTAATGAAAGTAGTTTATACTTATTTAGTGAAGCAGCTTGTGGATTAGACATAAACAGTCTTAGTATTTCTATATATTTTGCTCGTAATCAACAGACGCCTTATAAAAGAAGGTATAAGGGAGTTTATGTGTGGATCGAGATCTTGGGCAACTCACGTGACCAGCCTCGAACCTAGGCTTTGCATTTTACTCAAACACGGCACCATACCACGATATCTTATCATCAAAAAGTAATTGGGTAGACCCTAGGATTGTTTGACTTTTTACGAAATTTAAAGATACCTACGGCATATATCATACCCAGACTTGGGTTGTCTTGACCGCCAAAAGCTATGCAGAGCACAGTCCGGCATTTTTATTTATTCTGTTGAATCCCTGAATTTATTCGTATAACTACGGGGAAATCCTGGCAAGCACTCTAAAGTATAGCCTAAAGAGCGCAATCCGGTACGATACGGTACCAGTATAATATCACAGAATGGCCTGCATGGGGGCCTGTCATGGATCTTGCACAGCCCGATGCGGGGTGTCAGGAATAGCCCACCACGACCAAATCCAATAACCCTAATGATAAAAGCTTGTTTTCGGAGCTACTCAAAATCGGCTCCTCTTTAATTCCGTGAACTCCGTGGAAAGGGTGCACATATACGGGGTCACGCTGGTGTTACCTCTCCGTATAAATTATCAGGCGAAAAAGATGGTGGACAAGAGGGTCGGTTTTTTGGTTGGTCGGCGCCGCACTGTACCCGTGTGCTGGTACGAGTGGCCAGAATGCGGGAGCGAAACGCTGCAGGAGACATGTTGTGCTACGCCGGGAGGATCCTATCGATATATGGAGTCGGAATGTATCATCGATTGCTTGCACCTTGCCGTAGCGTTGGGGGAACTAACCATGTGGCACGCTCATGCTGGAGCTTAGCGGGGTGCAGTACTCGGGGACAAGGAAGTAAGCTTTACTCGTAGACTAACATATGTGCTGCACGAGTACCGTGTAATCTGGTGAAAGTCGGATCGGCGCTAGTGAGGATTCTTTTCTTGAACCTGTCCAACCACCGCTGCCTACGATATGTGTTTAAGCTGTGGCGAATTTGCCTTCTTGGTGGCCCCCGTTGGCTCGGCTTCCTCAGTTTCGCTTTAGCTCCAATCCGACTTTCACTAGATGAAACGGTACCCTACTGTGCCTGGGACCGAGTTTATGTTTAAGGAAGGCCAAGGTGGTCTGGTTGACTCACAGGCCACTTCGGCCACTTAGAGAGCAGTGTATCGTGGAGTCATTGCGGTAGGAAGAGTCTGTGTGGGGCCCGCCCAGCGACTGTCCGTCTTCGGAAAAAGAGCCAAGATTGGTCCCTTTTCTGGTTACACTCGCTGAATTCCAGCTAGTAAGAATCGAGATCGCCTTGTTTAAGATCGGCCCTCGGCGCAGTTGGTGGAGGAGATCTCGTGGCAAAGAAGCAGGGGGTATGATACTTGTATTACGCTACAGGTACTGGGGTATATCTGCTGTATGATAGTGATCAAGAAATAATGCTCCATGTGCCCTCAGGCGCAAGGTTGAGTGGTGGTAGTAGTAGTAGGTAATAATAATTAAATAGATACCGTAGCCCAGAAATCTCATAAAAATTCATAACTCATAAATTCGTCCGTCCACTTGCCCAAGCAACTACCACAAAAAACTACTGTGCCAAAGCCCCCAACCTCATCAGTACCGGTAACGGGAACAACTTCCCATTACCCGCCTCACCAACACTCCCCTTCCGGCTCCCCCCGTCATCTGTATACTCCGAAACGGCGATACTGCACTTCCGAGTAATCATCTTCTCATGCTCCATTAACTCCCCAAATATGCGTGCCTGCTCTGCCCCACTCCTCTCGAATATCTTCAGTCCCTTTCCAGCGCAGAGCCACATTATCAGCAACATTACCCCCTGCGCCGACAATCCTACGAAGGTAATGACTGGCCACTTCATCCGCACCATGGCTTGTAGTACATCGTTTTGGATCACTTCCATAAAGGCTGGCCCCCGACGGGTGAATGAGAAATAGTTTGACCAGCATAAGCAGCTATTGTAGTACCCTACGAAGGCGGCTACCAGGAAGCCGACTTGCATCGTCGCGAGGATCAGATCCTTCACGACGACCACGCGGAAGTAGTATTTCCCGGAAAATAATTTGCTAGTGAGCTTTGTCAAGAGTGCGCTTAGGAACCAGGTTGCGGAGAAAATGATTTCAGTCAGTGAACGGCAGCCTAAGCCATGGGGAGGGTGCATCCAACTCAGAAAGAGGGCGTTCGTAATTGCGATAATTAGGGGGACGCAGGATAAGAGCAGGAGGAACCAATTTGGTCTGTTCCAGGAGTGCGTTCGCCTGGTCTCTAGTGCACCTGGGATGGGGAATTTCAGACTCGTGTTATGACGGAAACTGTAACTTCCGAAGAAGTTGAATGAATCTTCCAAATCTGTAAAGTCCCTGAGTATAAGGCCTTTCGAGAGGGGGATTCTAACGGCTGAGGGGTAGATAACGTCAGATGGGTCTGCGATCGTCCAGTCATCTCTTAGTTCGTCTTTGATTTCTCTTATCACCCGCCTTCCAACCCGTGTACTAGCGAATCCTCCAACACTGGCACTCATCACTACTGCTGGAATAAGCCATGAGTAAAGGATGGCAAATGCTATAGTATGGGCTGTGCGATTGGATGCTCCGGATTCAAGTGTTTTTAGAAATGCGCTGACCACAGCGACGATATATCCGCCTACCGCTAGCCAAGTTCGAAGAGAATCGTTCACCCGGGAATCAGAGAGTCTATGGGCAGCCTCCCTGCAAGCGGCGATAAAGTTTGTCCTCTTCTCGCCCTCCAATCGATCGAATAACCTTCTCATTTGAGGATATACGCCAACAGCACCGTAGTTCCATTCATCGAAGAGCACATTGACAGTAGCAATATCCCGAAGTGCTCTCCTCCGCTCCTTCTCGTTCTCATAGAATTCCCCCTCCCTAATCGGTGGCGGAGAATTGACCCAGCGCGCGTGTATCCTTCGTGAAACCTCAAGTTTGACAAGCAGACTGTACACTGTGTGTATGGGGTCCCCGAACAGGTGGACTGCGATGGAGAAGCTATTGAGAGGCCCTAGGGGTGGAAATTGGAAATTCCCGACTAACATGAAGACGGGAATAAGCCACAGTGCTATCCTCTTTATAATGTCTGCGTGAGGATATGGAGTATACCCAGGGCCGCACATTTCATAGCATTGACTAAGAAGTGTACGGGTGCGATTGTCATTAAATCTATGACCGGAAGCGTCCTTGGGGAAATAGCGCCATGGATCGAAGAGGCCAAGTCTAGATATTGTTCGATTACATTCGGTGTAATCGAAGAAGGAGGGAGGGGTCTTGCACGGGGGGTGATTGGAGGGCCTGGGCCAAGTGTAATCGCAAGTAGTATTACTGCTGGGGTGGGCGAAGGTCACGCAGCATAAGACGATAATTGATATATTGAGGAAGAGGCAGCGCCGCAAGGACATTCTGAAACAACACTGAGTCGTAGTGGCCTTGAAATCAATTTCTGTTGCTATTTGTCAGTGAAACTGGGGCATCAATTAGATATGTTTTGGGATACTTACTCGCTAGAAGTGGCGCACGGAGTAAGCCCTGTATCTTGGTGATATTAGACAAGAACAGTAGATATTTATATTCTTATAACAGCTTCCACCGCGGACTCTCCCTCATGATTTTGTGTTACTACTGAGGAGTGCTATCGTTGCAAAAGCAGTGGCAGTGAAGCACTATGCGCACTCCAACACTAGAAATAAGAAGTAAATTTTGATTGGGTAGTGGGCTACTTCCGCTGTTTCCGGCTGCCCAATAACCAGCTGTGCGGGATGGCATGCAACCAATTGTCCAGGAGACGTTGAAAGAAAGTATTGCCCCGCCATTCGCGACCGTATCTATTAACGTTCCCTCTCATGCATAAAAACATTCTTAGCGACAGGATAAGGGCCTTTGTCATACAAAGCCCCCTGTTCTGTCAGCCTTAAATCTGAAATTATAGTATTTAGTAATCGAATTTACTAACCTTTCCAGCCCTAAGGTGCCGCAATTCTTTGGCTGTGTCCCCAATGCAACTTTGGAGTGACACCAGAAGGGGCTGAGCGCTGCGCAGCAAACACGAAGTGATGGGCAACAAACTTAATATCAGTAGAGTAGGTGCCGGTACCTACTCGCATGTAACTAGTGCGATGGATAGTTCCCGAAGAATTTAAAATTCAAAAATGAGGGGAAACTGCTAGCCCTGGGGTAGTGGCGCCGGCGGTCCATGGTAGTGTCCCTCCGCCTTGGAAGCAAGGCGGAGAATAAAATCTTGTGATGTCGGCACACCCCCAGTTGCTAAGGTAGGCCGAGTTAATTTTGTGCTTGAGCCAAAAAGATATGATACCTTACTTTGAGTTGCAATTTTAGATCTCCATATACCACAATTACTTTGGGGGCTGAATTGCAATAGGTCAACGAGAAATGCCACGAGACTCCAACACAGATGCAAGTAGAGCCCGAATCTGCTCGCTGATGACCCAAGGAGCTCACGCTTAAGCATTCATACATGTACTTGTACAGTACCGCACTCCCTGTTAGAGAAAGAGGTTGCGACGTACCGTACTCGAGTAGGCCACGTAATCCGTTATTATGCCGCCTTTGGCGGCCCCCTCGGTTCGCCAGCTAATCGGCACTTTACGGAGGTACAGCGCCTAAGTTTTGTATGTTCCACAAGCGAGGTTTGCTGCCCCTACCTCCTGTGGAACATACAAAACTTAGGAGCTGTACCTCTGTAGGTCAAAGTTTGGGGTGAGGTAACCCCCGCTTTGTGGCACATGTTTTCTGCAGGGGACCCCTAAAATCCTTGTGGAAGCACTCCCGGACAAATAGAAGACACCCGGAATAAGGTGGGCAATGTTGCTTCTGTAAGACATGTCTTTCAACCTTATCCAAATTACCCCTTCACCTTCTGATTCAATGGGCCAGCCCTTTCAACTAAATACTATCTAAGAGACAGTATCACTACCATGTTATTGTTGAGGCTACCAGTAATAGCGGGATGTACATGAAAATGGGGCCTGTGTATTTGGGTGGGCGGTCAGATACGCTAGGATTTCCTAGCACGTTTTTGCAAGCCTGTTTTCAGGAATTTGTTTCCCGCTGCGAGTGTCATAAAGTTGCTCGAATACCAGTGCTGTACTGTTAGACATGGTACAATAAGGTCTATCAAGCCTTAGGACTCACCATCCCACTCTGGTTCTCAGTTCATCAGTTATCTTGGGGCGGAATGATATCACAAGAACCTCTCCAGGGATAATAGAGTTGGATACGCCACAAAGTTCATCGCTGCATGGATTGCCCAGCCAGCATACGGTAGAAGCCGAATCAAGTGCCATTTGGTCGGAGTTTCCTCCGCTGGCAAGATTTTCTCTCTTTTGTTTTTTGTCTCTAGAAGCGATGGAATAGCTCTTTTCTTTACTGTTATTCGCACCTCTCACAGAGGAGGGGGCTTACGAGTGCATAATACTCGGCTAGGTTATTCCGGTTTCCACTGTAGGTTAAACCACGGGGGCCAACTACACTTCAACCATACTTAAAGGTGTCTCCCCTCGAAGCGCCTCTCGTTTATGACACAGAGTCCCCCTATCAAGGGCTTTGGGTGACATGGATACTCACCGGTATTACGAAACCTTATCCCCCTCTACGCTGGACAATCTACAAAAGTCCGTTGCTTAGGCGCCAGCACTGCTATCAAATGGGGTACCGGTGCTCATACTTTCAACACAGCCTCTTCGGCCCACCGAACCCGCAAACCAACCCGCGGGGTGGCGCTTGGGCCCCCAATTACCCCCGAATGAACCTCTAGCTTCAGCCCCGGGATTCTTGGCCCGGGCCAGCTCAGGACCTTTGGTTTTTGGATCGAGTCTCCGATACGCCTACTTTGAAGCCACCTGACATTGATAAGGTACCCGAAAGCTCGGAAAGCCTCGGCGTATATGGAGATTACTTTTAACCAACCATATAGAACACGAGCAAGCCCATTTGGAATTTAAGAGATCACAAAATGTCACTCGGCCCTGTGGTAATCAGTAAGGGCAAGAGCCTCTCGGAGAAGTAGACGGGTCTCCCCCGAGGCCCATGGGAGGAAATAAGGTCCATAGCCTATTCTACTATGAGAGGTATCATATCATATTTGACCAATAAGAGCCACTTTGCCGAGCCCTCAGATATTCACTTCAGCCCTGCCACATCATAAAACGAGCACTTATAATAATGTTCTCCCCTAATATGATAGATCCCCAAGGGTAGCACGCATCGTTAGTTTCTCTACAACGGTTACTCCCGACCACAGATGCAACTTGTTCCAAGTCGGGCTGCGAGGCAGAATCGAGGTTCTCCGAGAATCCAAAAAAAACAAAGCCGGTTTTGTCTAGAATTGACATCACCTGGCTCACTTGGACTGTGGGGCCTCCTATCGATCTCCACCTAAGTGCGTGAATATGGCTGAGTTTTTTCAAGTTTTCTCCAGAACTGCATTGATGGTAGCTACTAAGAACAGAAGATATGGTCGATGCCGTGCATTGTTCTAAGATAGTTTCCTTTTTGAGATTGTTGGGGCCGATGGAGGACTAGAGTGAATTAGGGTGGGTGGTAACTTAAAGGTTACAGGAATGTTGTGGGTAGCGTTTCTTCCAGTCCGGAGTTGGAATGATTCACAGGGAAGCCCCGTCCGATTCGACTCACTCTGCCACCACGCTATTTACCAGCAATTCTTCATAACCCTCTTAATTTGATCCTCAGATTCAATCCCAATCTCGAATTCGAAACCCCCTGTACAAGGTCTCTTACGGTGGTTTGAGTAAGTGAGGTAAGCTAAGCTCCCGCTTACAGATTGACAAATATATCTCGATAGTGTTTTCTGAAATTGCTGCCTTTTGGGGGGCATGCGAACTGAGCTTGGTGGTTCGTGGGTGTACCAGGACGGGCCAAACAGAGTGGGAAAATCACTCTTCCAGAAGTCAAAACACAAAATGGTATTCATAATAATTAGCCAATTTTTGCAAAGCCAAGTGAATACATGAAGATGATGATAGAAGGAGACAATGAAAAAACCCTGAGAAGAAATAGAGAAATCTGAAACTGAATATGCGTCTGAATCTAGCTATACCATCCCTCTCTCACACTTCGTTCGTAAGTCCACTGTCGGAGGCGTTGGGGGAATGTCGCTGCCCTTGTCGCTTGGGATCGTTGCCACCGATATATCCCAAGGTGACAATGAGGGCGCCATATAGGTCTCGGGGGTGGTGGGTGGGAAAACAAAGAACGCGAGCTGTAGCGAGCTTGGAGACGAGAATGCGAGTTGTAGCGAGCTTGGAGGTCTCCAACTCCCGGGAGTGCGGTGGCCCTATATGGGCTGGAGCTATGGCCCCCGGGGAAGGACGCGTCGACTTAGACTAAACTGTTTTCTACCACCCCCGAGTAAGACTCGCGCTTTGCCCCATTGGCAATGGGTTGTTCCAACCCGACATTTGTGGAGTTCAACGCTTGGGCTTCGGCCTTGTGTATGTAGGAGAAGTTTTCCATGACGACCCAGCGAATAGTAAGCCCAGCGGACTGAACACAAGCCCACAAGGGTTGCTGAAGGGTAACTAGGGCAGGGACAGTCTGGTATACCCTTGGTATTATATCATATGTATAACGATCTAGCGCAATAAGGTATGAAATGTTAACAGCTAATCAAGGCTGTGGGTCTCATACGCAACACTTTTTGATTCCCCTGCCCCAACCTTTCCCCCAAACCCGCCATGGCTTACTGTTGCCTTTCCGTAGGATACCTTCTCCGCCGGCCGTACTCCCGCCTACCTCTAATACAGATATGATACTAATAATGATTTCTCGAGGTCCTAGATTTAATTCCCGGTAATTTCCCTGATGTTTCTAGAATTTCAGGTTAGATACCTCTTGATCCTATACTCCAAACCCCAATCCACACTACTGCATATCGTTGGTTTGTGTGTCTCACAATTGAAAGGAAGATGGAGATGGGATAAAAGTATAACTGCCGTGTGAATTGAACACAGGGTCCCGGAAAATTATGCCTCCTGTACCCATTCGTCTTTGCCAAGAATACCTCCGTGAGCAGAATATTTGGCGAGGACTCCATCAAAACAACGGCTGGCGGAGGTATTCTTGGCAAAGACCAGCGAATAGTATAGCCCCAATTCCTCACCAGCTTGAGTGTTATATAGTTCAATAGCCCAAGTGTACATTTTAAATGCAATGCATGTATCATGGAGCCATTCTGGTAAGAAGAGTCTGCAAGTAGGGTTGTTTGGCTATTGCCCCCCTTCGGGAGAATGGCTAAGATTGGCCCTTCGTGTGATTCTACTCAATAAAGTTTAGCCATGACAGTATAATGAGAATTGAGATCGCCTCACTTGAGCTTGGCCCTGAGCACAGCTGGTGGATGAGATCTCGTGGCACAGAAGCAGGGAGCATGGCACTTGTACTACGGTACCGGCACTGGGATATCTGGAATAATATTACAATAATAATCAAGAAATAATGTTCCATGTGCTTTTGGCTGTGGAGCTAAACAACGGTAGTAGGAGATAATGGTGGATTTAACGATAGAATGGACACCTAGCCCAAAATTTTGATACAAAAACTCATAACTCATTAATTCGTCCATCCGCTTGCCCAAGAAACTAACATACAAAGCTACTACCCCAAAGCCCCCAACTTCGTCAATAGCGGTACAAAAAACAATTTCCCATTCCCCGCCTCACCAACACTCCCCTTCCGGCTCCCCTCGTCACCTATGGATTCCGAATTGGCAACACTACACTCCCTAGTAATCCTCTTCTCATGCTCCATTAACTCCCCAAATAACTGCGTCTGCTCCGCCTCACTCCTCTCGTATATCTTCAGCCCCTTGCCCAAACAGAGGCATATTACTAGTAACACTAGTCCCTGGGCCGACAATCCCACGGTGACGATGACTGGCCACCTTATCCGCACCATATCCGCCAGCTCTTTTGGCTGGACCGCTTCAAGGTAGGCTGCCCCGCGATGGGTCAACGAGAAGTAGTTTGACCAACATAAGCAGCTGTTGTAGTACCCTACGAGAGCGGCTAACCTGAAGCCGACTTGAATTACGGCAAGGATTAGATCCTTCACGATGATCAGGCGGAAGTAGTATTTCCCGGAGAATAATTTTCCTGTGAGTTTTGTGAAGAGTGCGCTCAGGAGCCAGGCTATGCAGAAGGCGATTTGGGTCAGTGAACGGCATCCCAAGCCGTTGGGAGGGTGCATCCAGCTCAGGAGAACGGCGTTGAAGGTCGCGATGAGTACGGGGATGCAGGATAAGAGTAGGAGGAACCAATTTGGTCTGTTCCAGGTGTGTGCTCGCCTGGTTTCTAGTGCGCTTGGGCTGGGGAATTTCAGACTCGTGTTGTGACGGAAACTGTAGCTTCCGAAGAAGCTGAATGACTCTTCCAGGCCTGTAGTATCCTTGAGTACGGGGCCATCTGAGAGCGGAAGGCTAACGGTTGAGAGGTATGTAACATCTGCCGGGTCTGCGATCGTCCAGTCATCTTGTAACTCGTCTTTGATCTCCCTTATCACCCGCCTTCCGGCTCGTGTTTTGGCGAATCCACCAACATTGGCGCTTACCACAACTGCTGGAATAAGCCACGAGTAGAGAATCGAAAATGCTAAAGTATGGGCTCTGCGACTGGGCATTCCGGATTCAACTGTTTTCATATATGCGGCAATGACACTGACGATGTATCCGCCTACCGCTAGCCAAGTTCGAAGAGAATCGTTCACCCGGGAATCAGACAGCTTATGGGCAGCCTCCCTGCAAGCGGCGATAAAGTTTGTCCTCTTCTTGCCCTCCAATCGATCGAATAACCTTCTCATTTGTGGATATACGTCGATAGCGTTATAGTTCCATTCATCGAAGAGCACATTGACAGTAGCAATATCTCGGAGTGCTCTCCTCCGCTCCTTCTCATCTTCGTAGAGTTCACCCTCCCTCACCGGCGGCGGAGAATTGACCCAATTCGCATGTATCCTTCGTGAAACCTCAAGTTTGACTAGCAGACTGTACACTGTGTGTATGGGGTCCCCCAACAGGTGTATTGCGATGTAGAGGCTGTTGAGAGGTCCTAAAGGTGGAAATTGGAAATTCCCGACCAACATGAAGACGGGAATAAGCCATAACACCGCCCTTTTTATACTGTGTAAGTGAGGATATCGAGTATATCCGGGGCCGCAGATTGCATAGCAATAACTAAGAGGCATACGATGAGTGCTACCGCCGGAAAGTTTGCTCACGGAAGCGGCCTTCACAAAGTAGTCCCAGGGATTGAAGGGGCCAATCTCCAATGTTGTTCGATTGCAAGCACTATTGTTGAGGAGGCGGAGAGTCTCGAGGGATGGGCGCTTGAGGGGGCCTTGCCTCGGAATTGTCAGATTACCGGTGGTGTCCTTGTCAGAACGGACGGAGTTCAGACAGCACAAGAGAATGATGGATATATTGAGGAAGAGATGGCACCGCGAGGGCATTCTGAAATGGAACTGGGTTGTGTGGTGATTCGGAAACCAATTTGGGCAGCTCTCTGTTAGGGAAACTAGGTTTCGGCTGGATATGCTAGGAGGTACTGACTGCCAGTGATTCGTGGAGTAGGCCCTGTGTTTGGATGGTGTTGGATACGATCAGCGGGGGCTCATATTCTTATAATATGGTATCATCTCAAATAATTGAATAATATGTTAGGTCTTTGGAGTTGCCTCCTCAGGTGGGGTCTGGTATTTTTTTCATTTTTCTTTCATGTCTCTCAGAGGGCTGAACAGCTCTTTTTTCGCAGCGATTTCTCCCTTTTTCCGAGGTTGGGAATTCTCGACTACATAGCACGTAGTCCAATCATTTGAGATTCTACGGTAGTTTCCACCGCAGACTCTGCGACATGATTTTGTGTCACTACTACAATGATTTACCATTGGAATGGCGGTAGTGGTAGAGCACTACGCGTGGCCCAATGCTCGAAATATCATCAGTAATATGATCATGGTGTGGGAGGAGGGCTACTGCCGCTGTTTCTAGCTGTCTAGTAGCTAGGTATGATAGATGGCGGATTATTAGTGAACTAAATATCACCGTTCCCGGAGACTTCAAAAGCAGGTATCGTCCCACCTTAATGACTGAATGTATTCATGTTACGCGAGTACTGTACTCCTCACGCACAAGGATGTTCTAATCGATAAGCTCATGTGACCCCGGTTGGCATGCGGCAGTCTAGTTTTATCACCCAAGTTTTGGGCGCAGCCACGATCCCCGCAAAATTCAACTCCCATGATAACCACAATAGTGATTGCAATTACAACCATAACTATAATGACCATTAATGCTGATGTCTGTATATTTATTTCCCTCCTTCTCTCTACAAGTAGTATGGGATCTGGTAACGACTATTGATTTTGACTGACTCGAGTTGTTGTGATAAGGCGATGGCTGAGCCTCAGGACTTATTCTCACCGCAGGGACAGCATTAGGTAACTGAAGCCACTGGCTTTCCTAGCCCTAGAGTAGCTCTTTTGGGCTGCATAGCTATACAACAAGAACGAAATAATGGGCGACAGGCTTCGCACAGGTGAAATGTTGGTACCTGTGTGGGCCCACTTGGCATGACAGATCGCTCCCGGAGAATTCAAGATTCAAAAATAAGGGGAGGATACTAGCCCTGAGGTAGCGGCATCTTCCCTCCTCAGAGTCGAGGCGGAAAAGGAAGCCTTGTGTTGTCAGCCTGCCCCTACTTGCTGGGACAGACCTCAACCTGACTTTGTGGAATACCGGTACCTGTCCAAAAATGATATGATACCATACTTTGGGTTGCTATTTTAGATCGACATATCCCAACAACCTCTTTCGAGGCTGTATCGACACAGGTGCGCTAGGTCCGCGAGAGGGTCCCGGGGCTCCAACACAGGAGCAAATATAGCCCGAATCAGCTCGTCGACGGACCCAAGAGCTCACGTTTAAGCATTAATATAGTAGCGTGTTCCCTGGTAGGTCGAACTAGTTGCAACTGCACTCGAGTACTAGTACTCGAGTTGGCGGCCCCCCTCGGTTCGCCAGCTAATCGGCACTTGAGGTCAAGGTTTGGGGCGAGGTAACTGCCGCTTTGTGGCACGTGTTTTCTGCAGGGGGGCCCTAAAATCCTTGTGGAAGCACTCCCGAACAAATAGAAGACACCCTGAATATACGGAGGTACAGCGCCTAAGTTTTGTATGTTCCACAAGCGAGGTTTGCTGTCCTTGCCCCCTGTGTAACATACAAAACTTAGGAGCTGTACCTCCGTAAGGTGGGCAATGTTGCTTCTGTAAGACATGTCTCTTTCAACCTTATCCAAATTACCACCTCCACCTGCTGATGCAATAAGCCAGCCCTTTCAACCAAATCCTATCTAAGAGATAGTATCAGTACCATATTATTGTTGAGCCTACCAATAATAGCGAGATGTACTGAACATGAAAATGGGGCCTGTGTATTTGGGTGGGCGGTCAGATACTCCAAGATTTCCCCGCACGTCTTTGCGAGTCTGTCTTTAGGAATTTGTTTCCGGCTACAAGTGTCATAAAGTTGCTCGAATACCAGTACTGTACCGTCAGGCATGGTACAACAAGGCTTATCAAGCCTTAGGACCCACCATACCACTCTGGTTCTCGACGCATCAATTATCTTGGGACAGAATTATATCATAGGAACCTGTCCGGAGATAATAAAGTTGGATACCCAACAAAGTTCATCGCTGCATGGATTGCCCAGCCAGCATACGGTAGAAGCCGAATCGGGTGCCATTTGGTCGGAGTTTCCTCCGCTAGCAAGATTTTCTCTCTTTTGTTTTTTGTCTCCAGAAGCGATGGAATTGTTAGCACTGTTAGCTTTACGATATGTTGAGATACGGCTACTTAGGTCATGTCTGTGAGTTAGTCTAGGGCCTGTCTACATTTGTGATTAGGTCTATCATTGGTTGTGCGGGAGTGGGCTTGGCACGGGTGTTTCTCCTTAAATAGTCTTCTCTCTTGTACGACTAGAATACTCGAGTACAACGAACATACCTCACATATGATAGGTCCACACACCCAACAAGAATACCGGTAGCTCTCTTCTTTGCTGCTTCTCGCACCTCTCACAGAGGAGGGGGCTTGCGACTGCATAATACTCGGTTGGATTATTCCGGTTTCAATCGTAGGTCAAGCCACGGGGGCCAATTACTCTTCAGCCATACTTAAAGGTGTCTTCCTTCGAAGCGCCTCTCGTTTATGATACAGAATCCCCCCTATCAAGGGCACCGGGTGACATGTATACTCACTAGTATTACGAAACCTAATACCTCTCTACGCTGGACAATCTGCAAAAGTCCATTGGTTAGGCGCCGGCACTGCAATCAAATGAGGTACCGGTACTCTTACTTTCAACACAACCTCTTCGGCCAACCTAACCCGCAAACCAACCCGCGGGGTGGCGCTTGGGCCCCCAATTACCCTCGAATAAACCTTCAGCCTCAGCCCCGGGATTCTTGGCCCGGGCCAGCTCAGGACTTTTGGCTTTGGGATCGAGTCTCCGATACGCCTACTTTGAAGCCACCTGACATTGATAAGGTACCGCAAAGCCTGGAAATCCTCGACGTACATGAAATCACTCTTAGCCAGCCATACAGAACACGGGCAAGCCCATTTGGAATTTACGAGATCATAAAATGTCACTCGGCCCCTGATAGTCAGTAAGGGCAAAAATCCCACGGAGAAGCAAATAGGGCCTCCCCAGAGGCCTATGGGAGGAAATAAGGTTCATAGCCTATTCTATTATGAGAGGTATTTGACCAATAAGAACTACTTACCGATCCAGACACTCACTTCAGCCCTGCCACATCATAAACCGAGCACTTCTAATAATGTTCTCCCCTAATATGATAGATCGCCAAGGGTAGCAAGCATCGTTGGTTTCGCTACGATGGTTTACTCCCGAGCACAGATGCAACTTGTTCTAAGTCCAACTGCGAGGCAGAATCGAGGTTTTCGGAGACAGGTTTCCTTTTTCGAGATTGTTAGGGCCGGTGGAGGACTGGAGTTGGGATGGATCGTGAAGGTTACAAGAATGTTGTTGGTGGCTTTTCTTCCAGTCCGGAGTTGGGATGGTTCACAGAGAAGTCTCTATTGACACATCTTTCATTTGATATCGCGGGTGTACGCAGGGGAGTGGGGGCATGCACAAGGGAAAACGGATGTGCGTAGTGATCGGTGGAAGAGTCAGGATGAATTTCTTATGTTCTATATTGCTCGTGCCTTTACTATTAGTTTACGGGGGCGCTGAGCGAGAAAGCAAAGTTTATGACTATAGGCTTCTAATAGGTAACTCCGCATTGGTGAAGTCATGTCCTGTTCGGCTCACTCTACCACTCTACCACTCTACCACCGCTCCATTTATCGGCCACCCCCAACGGGGCACCCAATTTGATCCGCAGATTCAATCCCAATTTCGAATTCAAAACCCCCTTAACAAGTTCTCTTATGGTGATTCGACCTATGTGAGGTAAACTAAGCTCCCGCTTACGGATTGGCGGATATATCTCCCTAGTGTTTCCTGATATTGCTGCCTTTTGGGAGGAGGCACGTGAACTGAGCTTTGTGACTCGCGGATGTACCAGGATGGACCTAACGGGGTGGGAAGACCACTCTTCCGGAAGTCAGAACACAAAATGGTAATGATTAGTTGTGAAATCCAACGCTTGGGCTTCAGGCTTGTGTGTGTAGAAGAGGTTTTCCATAACAACCCAGCAAATAGTAACCCGGTAGACCGAACCTAAGCCTATAAGGGTTATCAAGAGGTAACTAGGGTAGAGGCAGTCTGGTATACATTTGGTATCATACCTTCTCCCCTGGTGGTACTCCCGTCTAACTTACATCCAATACAGATATTGTACTAATAACGATTTCTCGAGGCCCCACATTTAATTACCGGTAATTTCCCCGATGTTTCTAGAATTTCAGTGGGATACCTATTGATCCTATACTCCAGACCCCGGTTCCCATCGCTCCGTATCACTAGTTTATAATATTATGTTCTCATAATTAAAAGGAAGAGGGAGATGGGATAAAAAGTATAACTATAGTGCGAATTGAACATAGGATCTCGAAAAATTGACTCCCGCAGCATGACTCTAATTCCTCACCAGCTTGAGTGTTATATGGTCCAACGGCCCAGGTGTACATTTTAAATTTAATACATCATATATCATAAAGCCATTCTTGTAGGAAGAGTCTGCAAGTAGGGTTGGCTATTGCCCCCTTTCGGGAAAATGGCTGAGATTGGCACCTCGCGTGATTCCACTCACTAAATTTTAGCCATGACAATATAATAAGAATTGAGGTCGCCTTACTTGAGCTTAGCCCTCAGCACAGTTGGTAGATAGGATCTCGTGGCACAGAGGCAAGGAGCATGATACTTGTACCACGGTACCGGCACTGGGATATCTGCAATAATATTACAATAATAGTCGGGAAATGATGTTCCATGTGTTTTTGGCTGTGGAGCAGAACAACGGTAGTGGGACATAATGGTAAATTTAACCGTAGAATAGACACCTAGCCCGAAAATTTGATACAAAAACTCATAACTCATTAATTAGTCCATCCGCTTGCCTAAGAAACTAACATACAAAACTACTACCCCAAAGCCCCCAAATTCGCCAATAACGGTATCATACCAAAAACAATTTCCCATTCCCCGCCTCACCGGAACTCCCCTTCCGCCCCCCCCCCGTCACCTATGTATTCCGAATCGGCAATACTACACTTCCTAATAATACTCTTCTCATGCTCCATCAACTCTCCAAATATTTGCGTCTGCTCCGCCTCACTCCTGTCGAATATCTTCAGCCCCTTGCCCAAACAGAGGCATATTATTAGTAACACTAGTCCCTGCGCCGACAATGCCACGATGACGATGACTGGCCACCTTATCCGCACCATATCCGCCAGCTCTTTGGGCTGGACCACTTCAAGGAAGGCCGGCCCGCGACGGGTCAACGAGAAGTAGTTTGACCAGCATTTGCAGCTGTTGTAGTACCCTACAAGAACGGCTAGCCTGAACCCGATTTGCATCACGGCAAAGATTAGATCCTTCACGTTGACCAGGCGGAAGTAGTATTTCCCGGAGAATAATTTTCCCGCGAGTCTTGTGAAGAGTGCGCTTAGGAGCCAGGTTATGCAGTAGACAATTTGGGTCAGTGAACGGCATCCCAATCCATTGGGAGGGTGCATCCAGCTGAGGAGAACCGCGTTGAAGGTTGCGATAATTATGGGGAGGCAGGATAAGAGTAGGAGGAACCAATTTGGCCGGTTCCAGGTGTGTGCTCGTCTGGTTTCTAGTGCGCTTGGGCTGGGGAATTTTAGACTCGTGTTATGACGGAAACTGTAGCTTCCGAAGAAGCTGAATGACTCTTCCAAACTTGTAAATTCCTTGAGTACGGGGTCATTTAAGAACGGGAGCCTAACGGTTGAGAGGTATGTAACATCAGCCGGGTCTGCGATTGTCCAGTCATCTCTTAGTTCGTCTTTGACATCCCTTATCACCCGCCTTCCGACTCGTGTTTTGGCGAATCCACCAACAGTGGCGCTTATCACCGCTGCTGGAATAAGCCACGAGTAGAGAATCGCAAATCCTAGAGTATGGGGTGTGCGATTGGACAGTCCGGATTCAAGTGTTTTCATATATGCGGCGATAACACCGACGATATATCCTCCTACCGCTAGCCAAGTTCGAAGAGAATCGTTCACCCGGGAATCAGACAATTTATGAGCAGCTTCCCTGCAGGCAGCGATAAAGTCTGTCCTCTTCTCGCCCTCCAATCGATCGAATAACCTTCTCATTTGAGGATACACGCCAACAGCGCTGTAGTTCCATTCATCGAAGAGCACATTGACAGTAGCAATATCTCGAAGTGCTCTCCTCCGCTCCTTCTCATCTTGGTAGAGTTCCCCCTCCCTAATCGGTGGCGGAGAATTGACCCAGCGCGCGTGTATCCTTTGCGAAACCTCAAGTTTGACTAGAAGACTGTACACTGTGTGTATGGGGTCCCCCAACAGGTGGATTGCGATAAAGAAGCTATTGAGAGGTCCTAAAGGTGGAAATTGGAAATTCCCGACTAACATGAAGACGGGAATAAGCCACAATGCTGCCCTCTTTAGAATGTCTGTGAGAGGATATCGAGTATATCCGGGGCCGCAGATTTTATAGCATTGACTAAGAGGAATGGTGAGATTGCCGGAAGGTATATTCACGGAGTCGTCCTTCCCGGGGTATTCCGAGGGATCGAGGGGGACAGTCTCCATTATCAGATTGCAGGAATTATTGTTGAAGAGGTGGGGAGTCACGAGGGGTGGGCGCTCAAGGGAGCCTTGCATCGGAATTGTTAGATTACCGGCGGTACCCTTAGAGTGGACGAAGGTCAGACAGTACAAGATGATGATGATGGATATATCGAGGAAGAGATGGCACCGCGAGAGCATTCTGAAATAGGACTGAGTTATAGTGATTCGGAAACCAATTTGTACTGCTGTTTGTTTGGGAAACTAGGTTTTCGGCTGGATATGCTAGGAGATACTAACCGGTAGTGATGCGTAGAGTAAGCCCTGTGTTTGGATGGTGTTGGATAAGATCAGCGGGTACTTATATTTTTAATACCGTATAATCTCAAATAATTGAACAATGCGCTGGGTGGTTGGGGTTGCCTCCCCAGGTGGGGTCTGGTATTCTTTTGTTTTTTCATCCCTCTTAGAGGGGCTGAGCAGCTCTCTTCTCGCAGCGATTTCCCCCTTCTTCCGAGGTTGGGAATTCTCGACTACATGACACATTGTCCATTTATTTGGGATTCTACAGTAGTTTCCACCGCAGACTCTACGACATGATTTTGTGTCACTACTACAACGATTTACCATTTGAATGGCGGTAGTGGTAGAGCACTACGTGTGGCCTAATGCTCGAAATATCATCGGTAATATGATCTTGGTGTGGGAGGAGGGCTGCTACCGCTGTTTCTAGCTATCCAGTAGCTAGGTATGTAGTATGGCGGATTATCACCAAACATCATCGTTCCCGAAGACTTCAAAAGGTATCGTCCCACCTTGATGACTCAATATATTCATGTTACGCGAGTACTGTACAGTACTCTTCACGCACAAGCATGTTCTAATCGATAAGCTTATGCGCCTGTCACACAAGCCTTCTGTTCCGTCAGCCTCAAACCTGGAAATTACTAGCGGCGGGAATAAAGGCCGTTTACCGATAGACAGCCGTGCAGCAGCTCAAGACGGTGCCGACCGTTAAGAGGAGCTTGACTGTTGGGGTGTGTGGGGGGGGGGGTGGATTGCCTTCACCTAAAGTAGCTTGCTGTCTAGAGTCCGGTGGGATTTGCGAATACATCTCCGAGGCTACCTCACGGTTTGACCGTCCCGCTGTGATACAAGAATTTAGGACGGTATCGTAGAAAATTAGGTAAGTTAACATCTTTGCACCGTCTATCAGGTAATGATCCCGGTTGGCATGCAGCAGTTAGGGTTTATCACCCAAGTTTTTTTGCAGTGACGATCCCCGCAAAACTTAACCACCATGATAACTACAATAGTGATCACAATTACAACAAATAATGACTATTAATACTAAGGCCTGTATATTCACGTCCCTTCTCTCTACGAGTATGGGATCTGGTAACGACCTCTTATTTTGACTGACTTGAGTTGTTGTAATAAAGTGACGGTTGGGTTTGAGGACTTATTCTCGCCGCGAGTACTCAAGTATAGCATTAGGCAATTGAAGCCACTTGCTTTCCTAGCTCTTAAGTAGCTCTTTTGGGTTGCGTAGCTATACAACAAACACGAAATAATGGGTGACATGCTTCGCACAGGTGAAATGTCGGTACCTGTGTGCGCGCACTTGGGATGACAGATCATTCCCGGATAATTTAGAATTGAAAAATGAGGGGAAGATACCGGCCCTGAGGTAGCGGCACCTTTCCACCTCAGAGTCGAGGTGGAAAAGGAAGCCTTGTGTTGTCAGCCTGCCCCTACTTGCTGAGGCAGGCCTCAACTTAAATTTGTATAATACTGGCACCTGAGCCAAAAATGATATGATACCATACTTTGGGTTGCTATTTTAGATCGGCATATCCCAACAACCGCTTTCGAGGCTGTATCGACATAGGTGCGCTAGGTACGCGAGAAGGTCACGGGGCTCCAATAGAGGAGCCAATAGAGCCCGAATCAGCTCGTCGACGGACCCAAGAGCTCACGTTTGGGCATTCATACAGTAACGCGAACCAGTTGCGGCTGCGCTCGAGTCGGCGAAGTAATCTGTTATCATGCCGCCTTTGGTGCCCCCCCTCGGTGCGCCAGCTAACCGGCGCTTTAGGTCAAAATTTCTAGCGAGGTACTGTAACTGCCGCTGTACTGAACATATTTCTGCAGAAAAGCCCTAAAATCCTTGTACTTGTAGAAGCACTCTCGAACAAGCCTTAGATACCCTGAACATACGATAAAAATGTTGCTTCTGTGAGACGTACCGTAGTATCACTTTCAACCTTATTTGGGTTGCCACCATTCCCCTCTGATCGGATAGGCCAGCCCTTTTAGCTAAACTCTATCTAAGATACAGGGCTAGTGCGATGTTATTGTTGAGACTTACCGGTAATAGATAAGAAGTACATAAAAACGGGGGTCGTGGATTTGGATGGGCGGTCAGATACGATAGGATTTTTTAGCACATTTTTTGCGAGCCCCTACCTTCAGGAATTTGTTTCCCGCTACAAGTATGATGGAGATTCCCGAATACCAGTACTGAGGGTACCTGTATGGCGCAGCAAGGCTTACCGAGCCCGAGGACCCACCATACCCTCCCATCCTCGGGGAACCAATTATCTTGGGGCGGGGTGATATCACAAGAACCTGTCAGGAGATAATAAAGTTGGATACCCCACAACGTTCATCGCTGCATGGATTGCCCAGCCAGCATACGGTAGAAGCCGAATCAAGTGCTATTTGGTCGGAGTTTCCTCCCCTCGCGGGATTTTCTCTCTTTTTTGTTTTCTGTCTCTAGAAGCGATGGAATAGCTTTTTATTTACTGTTTTTCGCACCTCTCACAGTGGAGGGGGCTTACGACTGCATAATACTTTGTAGGGTTATTCCGATTTCCACCGTAGGTTAAACCCCGGGGGCCAATTACTCTTCAACCATACTTAAAGGTGTCTTCCTTCGAAGCGCCTCTCGTTTATGATACAGAACCCCTCTATCAAGGGCTTTGGGTGACATGTATACTCACCGGTATTACGAAACCGTTCCCCCTCTCCGCTGGACAATCTGCAAAAGTCCATTGCATAGGTGCCGGCACTGCGATCAAATGGGGTACCGGTACTCTTACCTTCAACATAGCCTCTTCGGCCTGGCCAAACCTGCGACCCAACCCGCGAGGAGGCGCTTGGGCCCCCAATTCCTCTCGAACGAGCCTCTCGCCTCAGCCCAGGGATTCTTGGCCCGGGCCAGTTCAGGATCTTTAATTTTGAGATCAAGTTTCCGATACGCCTACTTTGAAACCACCCGACATTGGTAAGGTACCCCAAAGCCTGGAAATCCTCGAGGTGTATGGAAATTACTCTTAACCAACCATACAGAACACCGGCAAGCCCAGTTGGAATTTAGGAGAGATCACAAAATGTCACTCGGCCCGGTGATAATCAGTAAGGGCAAAAACTCCACGGAGAAGCAATAGGGCCTCCCCAGAGGCCCATGGGAGGAATAAGGTATAGCCTATTCAATTATGAGAGGTATGATATCGTATCATATTTGACCAATAAAAGCCACCTTGCCGAGCCCCCAGATATTCACTTCAACCCTGCCACATCATAAAACGAGCACTTATAATAATATTCTCCCCTAATATGATAGATCGCCAAGGGGAGCAAGCATCGTTGGTTTCGCTACGACGATTTACTCCCGAGCACAGATGCAAGTTGTTCAAAGTCCGACTGCGAGGCAGAATCGAGGTTCTCGGAGAATCCAAAAAAAACAAAGCCGGTTTTGTCTAGAACCGACATCAGCTTGCTCACTTGAAGCACTGTGGGCCTCCTATCGATCTCCACCTAAGTGCGTGATTATAGCCGAGTTTTTTCAAGTTTTCTCCAGAACCTCTTTGATGGTCAGCAGATATGGTCTATGCCGTGCATTGTTCGAAGATAGGTTTCCTATTTAGAGAGTATTGGGGCCGGTGGAGGACTGGAGTGAGTTGGGATGGATCGTGAAGGTTACAAGAATGTTGTGGGTGGCTTTTTTTTTCAGTCCTGAGTTGGAATGATTCACAGGGAAGTCTGTATAGACGCATCTTTCATTTGATATCACGGGTGTAAGCAAGGGAGTGGGGACATCCACAAGGGAAAACGGATGTGTGTAGTGATCGGTAGAAGAATCAGGATGATTTTCTTATGTTCTATATTGCTCGTATCTACTATTAGTTTACGGGGGCGCTGGGCGAGAAAGCGAAGTTTATGACTATAGGCTTCTAACAGGTAACTCCGCATTGGTGAAGTCATGTCCTATTCGGCTCACTCTACAACCGCTCCATTTATCGGCCACCCCCAACGGGGCACCCAATTTGATCCGCAGATTCAATCCCAATTTCGAATTCAGAACCCCCTTAACAAGTTCTCTTATGGTGGTTTGACCTAAGTAAGGTAAACTAAGCTCCCGCTTACGGATTGGCAAATATATCTCCTTAGTGTTTCTTGATATTACTGCTTTTTGGGGGGCATGTGAACTGAGCTTGGTGGCTTATGGATGTACCAGGATGGACCTAACGGGGTGGGAAGATCACTCTTCCAGAAGTCAGAACAGAAAATGGTAATAATTAGTTGTGGAGTTCAACGCTTGGGTTTCGGGCTTGTGTATGTAGAAGAGGTTTTCCGCAACGGCCTAGCCAATAGTAACCCCGGCGGACTGAACATAAGCCCACAAGGGTTGCTAGAAGGTAACTAGGGCAGGGGCAGTCTGGTATACCCTTGGTATCATACCTTCTCCACCGGCGGTGCTCAGGTCTACATCCAATACAGATACTAATAACAATTTCTCGAGGTCCTAGATTTAATTCCCGGTATCATAATTCCCTGATATTTTAGTTTAGATACCTCTTGATCCTATACCCCAGGCCCCAATCCCCACTGCTCCATATCATCAGTTTATATGCTCTCACAATTGAAAGGAAGATGGAGATGGGATAAAAAGTATAACTTCCATGTGAATTGAATATAGGATCTCGAAGAATTGTGACTCCCGTAGTATAGCCCGAATTCCTCACCAGTTTACGCGTTATATAGTCCAACAGCCCAAGTGTGGAATTTCAATGCCATATCATACATGATATATCATGGAGCTATCTTTGTAGGAAGGGTCTGCAAGTAGAGTTGCCTGTCTATTGCCCCCTTTCGGGGGAGTATCTAAGAATCACCATTCGTGTGATTCCACTCCCTAAATTTTAGCCATGATAGTATAATAAGAATTGAGACAACTTCACGTGAACTTGGTCCTCACCACAGTTGCTGGATAAGATCTCGTGGCATAGAAGTAGGGAGCATGATACTTGTACCGGTGCTGGCACTGGAATATCTGCAATAATATTACAATAATAGTCAAGAAATAATGTTCCATGAGTTTTGGGCTGCGGAGCTGAACAACCGTAGTAGGAGATAAAGGTAAATCTAACGATAGAATAGACACCTAGCCCAAAATTTTGATACAAAAACTGATAACTCACTAATTAGTCCATCGGCTTGCCCAAGAAACTAACATACAAAACTACTACGCCAAAGCCCCCAACTTCATCATTAACGGTGCCAAAAACAATCTCCCATTCCCCGGCTCACCGACACTCCCCTTCCGGCTCCCCCCGTCACCTATGTATTCCGAATTGGCAATACCACACTTCCTAGTAATACTCTTCTCATGCTCCATCAACTCTCCAAATATCCGCGTCTTCTCCGCCTCACTCCTCTCGAATATCTTCAGCCCCTTGCCCAAACAGAGGCATATAATTAGTAACATTAGTCCTTGCGCCGACAATCCCACGATGAGGATGACTGGCCACTTCATCTGCGCCATATCCTCTAGCTCTTTGGGCTGGACCGCTTCAAGGTAGGCTGCTCCGCGACGGGTCAACGAGAAGTAGTTTGACCAACATAAGCAGCTGTTGTAGTACCCTGCGAAAACGGCTAGCCTGAAGCCGACTTGCATTACGGAAATGATCAGATCTTTCACCATGATCAGGCGGAAGTAGTATTTCCCGGAGAATAATTTTCCTGTGAGTTTTGTGAAGAGTGCGCTTAGGAGCCAGGTTATGAAGAAGGCGATTTCGGTTAGTGAACGGCATCCCAAGCCGTTGGGAGGGTGCATCCAGCTCAGGAGAACGGCGTTGAAGGTTGCGATGATTACGGGGATGCAGGATAAGAGTAGGAGGAACCAATTTGGTCTGTTCCAGGTGTGTGCTCTCCTGGTTTCTAGTGCGCTTGGGCTGGGGAATTTCAGACTCGTGTTATGACGGAAACTGTAGCTTCCGAAGAAGTTGAATGACTCTTGCAACCTTGTAAAGTCCTTGAGTACGGGGCCACCTAACAGCGGAAGCCTAACGGTTGAGAGGTATGTAACATCATCCGGGTCTGCGATCGTCCAGTCATCTCTTAGTTCGTCTTTGATTTCCCTTATCACCCGCCTTCCAACTCGTGTGCTGGCAAATCCACCAACAGTTGCACTTAGCACCACTGCCGGAATGAGCCATGAGTAAAGAATAGTAAATGCCAAAGCATGGGCTGTGCGACTGGTCAGTCCGAACTCAAGTGTTTTCGCATATGCGCCGATGACACTGATGATATATCCGCCTACCGCTAGCCAAGTTCGAAGGGAATCGTTCACCCGGGAATCAGACAGTTTATGGGCAGCCTCCCTGCAGGCGGCGATAAAGTTTGTCCTCTTCTTGCCCTCCAATCGATCGAATAACCTTCTCATTTGAGGATACACGCCAACAGCGTTATAGTTCCATTCATCGAAGAGCACATTGACAGTAGCAATGTCTCGAAGTGCTCTCTCCCGCCCCTTCTCGTCCTCGTAGAGTTCCCCCTCCCTAATCGGGATCAGGGGATTGACCCAGTGCGCGAGTATCCTCCGCGAAACCTCAAGTTTGACTAGCAGACTATACACCGTGTGTATGGGGTCCCCCAACAGGTGGATTGTGATGCAAACGCTATTGAGAGGCCCTAGGGGTGGAAATTGGAAGTTCCCAACTAACATGAAGATGGGTACAAGCCATAATGCTATCCTCCTTATGGTGCTCCAGTGAGGATATCGAGTATATCCAGGGCCGCAGATTGCATAGCATTCAATAAGGGGCATACGAGTGCGATTGCGGGAAATTATGTTCACGAAAGCGTCCTTCACGAAATAGCGCCAGGGATCGAAGGGGCCAACCTCCACTGTTGTCATATTGCAAGTATCATGGTTGAAGGGGCGGGGATTCCCGCGGGGTGGGCTCTCGAGAAAGTCGTGCCCCAGAATTGTCAGATTACTGGCGGTATCCTTGTCAGAGCGGACGCAGGTCAGACAGCACAAGAGAATGAAGCATATATCGAGGAAGGAGTGGCACCGCGAGGGCATTCTGAAATGGAACTGGGTTGTGGTGATTCGGAACCAATTTGTACAGCTCTCTGTTAGGGAAACTAGGTTTCGGCTCGATATGCTAGGAGGTACTGACTACCAGTGATTCGTGGAGTAAGCCCTGTGTTTGGATGGTGTTGGATACGATCAGCGGGCGCTCATATTCTTATAATATGGTATCATCTCAAATAATTGAATAATGTGCTAGATCGTTGGAGTTGCCTCCTCAGGTGGGGTCTGGTATTTTTTTATTTTTTTCATATCTCAGAGGGGCTGAGCAGCTCTTTTTTCGCAGCGATTCCCTCCTTCCCCCGAGGTAGGGAATTCTCGACTACGCGGCACATAGTCCAATCATTTGAGATGCTACGGTAGTTTTCGCCGCACACTCGAGCACAAAATTTTTGTGTTACTACTGTGTCCTATCATTGAAATGGCGGGTGGTAGAGCTCCACGGGTGGCTCAATGCTCGAAACGCCATTAGTAATATTATGATCTTGGTGTGGAAAGAGGGCTGGCACTACCGCTTCTTCCAGCTATCCAGTACCCAAGTATGCAGGATGGAGGATTGTCAGTGAACCAAACATCGTCGCCCCAGGAGACTTGAAGGAAAGAAGGTATCGTCCCACCTTAGCGACTGAATATATTCACGCTACGCGAGTACTCCTCACGCACAAGCACCTTCCAATCGATAAGCTCGTGCGCTTGTCACACAAGTCCGCTGTTCCGTCAGCCTTACTCGAGTAAACCTGGAAATTACTCGCGGCGGGAATAAAGGCCCGTCTACCGACAGACTGCCCTCTAGCAGCTCGAGGCGGTGCCGACCGTTAAGAGGAGCTGGTCGGTACCTGTGTGCGCACTTGGCATGACTGATCGCTCCCGGAGAATTTATAATTCAAAAATGAGGGGAGGATACCAGCCCTGAGGTAACGGCACCTTTCCGCCTCAGAGTCCAGGCGGAAAAGGAAGCCTTGTGTTGCCAGCCTACCCCCACTTGCTAGGGCAGACCTCAACTTAACTTTGTATAATACTGAAGAAACGAAAACCTAGTCCAGAGTATCTACTTTCCTGAACGGTGGAAGAACTGACGAATCTCTATCACTTTCTAGAACTGTCAAGAAGACAACCAAATCACACAAGTCGCAATCAATTCAAG
>Ga0307517_10002606_pt1 | contig 28715 bp, 19 predicted proteins | sample 23_EM_MG_FD_194515 | JGI IMG/M metagenome (GOLD analysis project Ga0307517, IMG submission 194515) | Populus trichocarpa ectomycorrhiza microbial communities from riparian zone in the Pacific Northwest, United States - 23_EM | ecosystem: Host-associated > Plants > Roots > Unclassified | place... | reverse complement strand
TGTATTATTTTGATTATTATTTATTTTATTTGAGATAATTTATGAAATTATATTTTTTTCAATTTTATTCTCATTCAACTTTTTAATTTGTAAGATTTGTTTCTCATTATTTTAATAAACTTGAGAAAAATAAAACATTAATAAGTTATTTTCCAGTTCATTTTCCATAACATAACCAAACACTGGAAAATATTTTTCAATTTATTTTTTATTATACTATCAAATATCAGAAAATAATTTATTTTTTTAAAATTTACTTTTCTAAAATTTACTTTCTAAAAAAAAAAATATTTTTCAATAAACAAAACGGACCTATTTAACTAATGGCCTATTGATGGACTTTATGTTTTGAATTCAAGGCCCTCGTAATAATTGTATTCCTTCTAGATCTAAACCAAGTCCGTTTCTTTTTATTTTCCTCCCTAAATCATAACGAAATATATTGAAACAGTTGATTTTATCTTTTAAATTAAAGAGTTGTAGCTGAACGATCATCCTGCAGTTCCCAATTCCATATTTCACTCTTTACAGCATAGATTTCTTCTGGGCTGTCGAGTGTCCAAGTGACCTTAATATTTAACTCTGGAATATAGCGTGTATCGCTGTCCTGAGAGCCCCCACTTGGAGTACATGTTTGCAAGTCATAAAAATTGTGAATTAGAGAGTGCTCCTCACGTATTTCTCTCTTTACAACACATAAAAATCCACAATGAATCAAGTATAAAACAAGGCGGAGAACACAATCAGTAAATACTCGAACAGTTTTTGTCAGTGTGACATGCCAGTGCTGACAAGAGATAAAAAAAGCAACATGAAGTGGTGGTTTTGCACCTTTCTCCTCCTTGTTCAGTTTGAGTTGTACATGGTGTCAGCCATATTGCCACAGAACCCTGTCAAAGATTTAGTTAAGCCTCTGGGAGCACCGTCGATCTTGTCTCCTCAAGATTTCCTGTCTCTTAGCTACTATCAAAAAACTTGTCCTGCTGCTGAAGAAATAATTCACCGAAAAATGAAAGCTTGGTTTCTAAAGGATTACACCTTGGCAGCTAGCATCATTCGCTTGCACTTCCATGATTGCGCTATTAGGGTAAGCACTAAATGATGACCAAAAATCTTGCACCTCTAATATATATCCTTCACGACCATTGCACTAGCTAGTATTCTCAACCTGAGAAAAGGTCTCAGGTTTTGGCATCTTTTATGCACCAAATGATGGTCATTAATTGGTTTTTTCCTTTTCTTTTAACTGATTTTATTAATGATAGAATTGCTAGTCTCGTATAAGTCTTGTGAGACAAAAAATATTGACAACATGCAATGCAGGGATGTGATGCTTCTATCTTGTTGAACCATCGAAATAGTGAAAGGAGAGCTTATGCTAGCAAGACACTGAGAGGTTTCCAAGTGATTGATGAAATTAAAGCAGAGCTTGAGAGGAAGTGTCCAAAAACTGTCTCATGCGCGGACATTCTCACAGCTGCGGCTAGAGATGCCACTCTTCTGCTTGGAGGTCCATTCTGGGAAGTCCCATTTGGGCGTAAAGATGGAAAAACTTCCATTGCCAAAGAGGCTGACCTTGTTCCTCAGGGCCGCGAAAATGTCACAGCTCTGATTGATTTCTTCCAGGAAAGAGGATTGAGCATTCTTGATTTGGTTGTTCTCTCAGGTTCACACACAATTGGAAGGAGCAGTTGCTATTCATTCATGCACAGACTCGCTAACTATAAGGGAACTGGCAGGCCTGATCCTACCCTTGACAGACAATACTTGAGGAACTTGACAGGAAGTTGCAAATGGAGTTCTAACTTGGTCAATCTAGATATAACAACTCCAAAGACTTTTGACGTGGAGTACTACAACAACCTTGGCAAGAAAAAGGGGTTGTTGTCAACAGATCAAGAACTCTACTCGGATCCAAGAACTGCGCCATTCGTTTCAGCATTCACAGATCAGCAGCCTGACCTTTTCTTTAATCAGTTTGCAGCGTCAATGGTGAATCTTGGAAACATTCTTGTCTATACTGCTCCGAATGAAAGCGAAATCAGACTGGACTGTAATTATGTTAATCCCGCACCTAGCAAAAAGGGCAATCCACCACGACGCGGTTAAGTAAATCTGCTACGGATCAATGTCTGTCCAGCTCGGCGCAGTTACAACCCTTGATGGATGTCCATTCCATTGCGGTTTTTCCATGACATTTTGTTCTTATTTCTTGACAATTAATGATTCTGGTTTTATTTAAATAAACTTATACTCGGCCTTGTTTGTCTCGCATCTTGAAGTAGTAGTGTATATGATGATCGATAATTATCTTAATTATATTTCGATCAATAATTACTCTCACCCCTCGTGAATTGTAATCTTGGATTCCAGTTACTGCAAGTTACAATAGATGCCACGCTCCTTCCTCCCCACTCATGTTTTGATCCCCTGGAAAACAGGGATTCACTGTAATAACTGATAAATGGCTGATACGGCTCGAGTGCACGTTAAAAGGGGACCCAACTCACAAGAACTCCCTTGTCATCGTACAGCAACTTCACTCCATCATCCTTCCAAGATCCAACCACTCCATTGTTAACTTTGGTATTTCAAGATTGATTTGTTATTAAATTCTATTTGCTTATTAATGATTTTGCTCAGGGTTTTACATTAAAAAAAAAAGGTTTTTTAATGAATAAATGATTCGGGCGTGAATTTTTCTATAATTTTGGACATTATTTGACCTCTCTGTAAATAGAAGATAGTGGATGGATCACCAAATGTCTATTCTTAATAAGAGATATTATTCAACACAAACTCTTAAATGTAAGAAAGACTTGGTTTGATTGCGCATACCAATAATGTGAGATTCCTGACATTTTAAATCAGTATTGCATTCTAATTATATTTGTGAAAAAATTTAATTGTTTTTATTTCAAGTTAATTTTTTATATTTTTAAATTGTTTTAATATACTAAAATATATATATATATATATAATAATTATTTAAATATATATTTAAATAAAAAAAAACATCTAAAAAAAAATACAACCTTTATTACTCTACAGACAAACTGAAAAATATTTGGCTGACTTTCAGGCAATGGTTCATGACACCCACTAACTGACTTGTCAATTTTTTAAGGTCAAGGCCCACCCGATGGATGGGTGTTCAATAATAGTAGATCTCGAATTAAATCATAAATAATTTATTCTATAATAAAGTTAAAATCACTACAATTACAAAGTTATATATCTATATGTTGTTCTATAATTTCTTAAACTTTTTTTAACTATATTATTTAGCAAAGCTCTCGTAATGTAGTATTTATTATAAATAAATAAATAAATATTTATTTATTTATTTTATTAATATTTATAGAATAATATTATACTAATTAATGTAAATATATTTTTTTTTTTTTTTTTTGCGTTTAAATAAAAAATTTAAATCAGATATAGAATTTTGCCTTCTATTGGCTGGAAGATAAAATTACAAGCACAGTGGTTGGATTTTATTTACAAGGGAAGATGATTAATTCTTTTTTTTTTTTGTGTTGTTTGTCATTGCGTATCATGTAGTATTTTATAAAAAATAATTTTTATAAAATAATAATTTTTTATATTTTTAGATTGTTTTATATATTATGTTAAAAATATTTTTTAAATAAAAAATATATTTTAAAAAATAATAACTTTTACATTCCAATCACTATTTTAAGGGCCCATCCTCTTTAATTCCATTGAATCCAACTCACCCATCTTATCTTCCTCTTTTCTTCTTTTTTTCAGAACCTTTTTACGCTTAATTTGTACTTTAACCTTTTCTCCAAAATAAATAAATAAATAAATAAATCCTCCTGAGTCCTGACAACTCATCATTACCATTTCTTTGACGATCCCACTTTTCTCACAGTCCAAAACGTCAGAATTAAAAGGAACAGAAAGTACTCTCCAAGGATCAGAAGATCCCAAATCCAATTGAGACTGACTGAGTTGATCGTTGCCAGCAACAGAACCATGACAAAGAAGGCATTGTTGATAGGCTGCAACTACCCAGGAACAAAAGCTGAGCTCAAAGGCTGCATAAATGATGTCAAGAGGATGTACCAGTGTCTTGTTGATCGTTATGGTTTTTCTGAAGATAACGTAACTATCTTGATAGACACGGATGATTCTTACACACAACCAACTGGGAGAAACGTGCGCCAGGCGCTGAAGGATCTGGTTCGCTCTGCCGAGCCTGGAGACATGTTGTTTGTCCACTATAGCGGACATGGGACAAGGTTGCCTGCTGAAACTGGAGAGGATGATGATACTGGTTACGATGAGTGCATTGTCCCTTGTGATATGAATCTTATCACCGGTAATGTCTTTATCTTCTCTTGTCTTTTGTGGTTCCTCTCTCTCTCTCTCTCTCTCGAAAGATTGGTTTTGATTGATGTGATCCGATTTAGTTTCTTTCAGTAATCTGATCAACAGCAGTTTGTGATTGATCTTATTTGTTTCTGGGGGTTCTTTCTTTTTTTTAATTGCGATCATGGTGGATTGTTTTAGATCTTTTTGTGGATAGGAAATTTGAAGGGGGGAAAAGCACCTTTATTCTTTGTTTGGTTGGATCCCTGGGAAATTGATTCTAAGGAGCCGCGCTACTGTATGTGGTTTTCTAAGAAAATACCATTAGTTTTTTTTATTGGTTTTTTTTTTTTTTTTTGTCAGTGGAACGTCTTGACTCTTGATCTCTGTGCTTGAGACTGTCAATTTTGAATCTTGATTTGTTAACTCTCTTGGACCTTTGCATTTTCAATAATTTAATCTGTTGTGGTGGAGCTGTTATTGCTCAAAGCTATTAGGATTGTTGAAGAGATAATTTGTGTAGTCTCTTTATTCTAACAAGAGAGATGCAGAGTCTTTGTTATTGCAAAAACAAATTGTTGGATCTTTAGTCATGAGGTTTTTGATAAATACAGGTTTATTTTATTGTTTCTTGGCACGATGATCATACATCACATTACAAGTTCGCATGCCAGGGTATTTATAGGACACAATCCAGTTTTGCGCTCTGAAATAGTTTGGAGCCTGCTTGATGGTCCATGCATTTGTTCAAAGAGAATCAATTCATTGGCAAAAAGTATTACTGATGGATGAAGAGCATGAACCATGAATTATTCAAGCAAATAATTAAAACATCAGAGCCAAGGGGTTTTTATCATTCATTTTGTTTTTATCATTCTCTTGTATTGGTTGTTATTAATCTAATTGATAAAAACTCGACTTGTTTGGAAATGGAAATGATTTTACGGAATTATTTGTTTCCCTTGACTGCGTAGTTCCTAGAATGATTCGTCATAAATGTTGCTTAAGCAAATTCCATTCTAACTTCGAACTCGGATGTTTGTGAACAGATGATGATTTCAGAGATTTTGTGGATCAGATCCCACAAGGTTGCCGCATAACAGTTGTATCTGATTCATGCCATAGTGGTGGTCTCATTGATGAGACTAAAGAGCAGATAGGGGAGAGCACAAGGCGTCAAGAGGAGGAGGAGGAAGAGGAAGAGAAGGAGGGGTCTTCTGGGTTTGGATTTAAAAGTTTCTTGAAACAGACCGTGAAAGATGCATTTGAATCTCGTGGAGTTCACATTCCTTCTGGATTGCACCCCAGCCGGCATGTCAAGGAGGAAGATTTTGATGACAGAGCCGTTGAAGGAGACTATGGTGAGCGAGAGTACGTGAAAAGTAGATCTCTGCCTCTCTCAACTCTCATAGAAATACTCAAGCAAAAGACTGGTAAAGATGACATTGATGTTGGGAAGCTGAGGCCAGCCCTTTTTGATGTCTTTGGAGAAGATGCAAGCCCTAAGGTGAAGAAGTTCATGAAGGTTATCATGGATAAACTCCAACTTGGTGATGGGGAAAGTGGAGGTGGTGGACTCTTTGGAATGGTTGGGAATCTTGCCCAGGAATTTCTCAAACAAAAACTGGAGCAGAACGAGGGGTATGCACAGCCTGCCCTCGAGACTGAGGTGGGTAGCAAGCAAGAAGTTTATGCTGGAGCAACTAAGCGTGCACTACCAGATGGTGGGATTTTGATCAGTGGCTGCCAAACAGACCAAACTTCTGCCGATGCCAGTCCAGGAGGAAATTCAGCCGAAGCATATGGAGCTCTTAGCAATGCCATCCAGACTATACTTGGGGAGGCGGATGGTGACATTTCTAACCAGGAGCTTGTTTTGAGGGCCAGGAAGATTCTGAAGAAGCAGGGTTTCACTCAGCGACCTGGCCTCTACTGCAGCGACCATCATGTTGAAGCTCCATTTGTGTGCTGACCTGAATGGTTTCTCCAGTACTAAGAGATGAATAAATTTTATGTGCGTGTGCGTGTTTTTTGAGTGGACTGTGCTGATTTTTATTGTGCTTTCCGTCTGAACTACAAAACCTTGGACCAAAAATGGTAATATTCAAGTTTTATGGCGCCTGAACCTTGATGCAGGCTGGTACAATTCACATAGACCATACTGCCGAGTTAACCCTTTCTTTTCCTAACATGCTATCCAAAATTACCCTTATTTTAATCAACGGCAGTAAAAATGAATTTAGGTGAGAAGTCTTACATTAAACTTCGAAAAGAGAAAGCAAGCAAATCAAATTAAAAGATAAAAATTGATGCATTGGTGCGTACACAAACATCATCTGTATGTTTTGGTAGAAACGATTGAACGTATAACATGCTTAGAATGTAGTTACAGGTTGACCTAAAGAGAAAAAAGGATCGAAATTAAGCTCTTGCCTGTGCTTTGCAGATGGAAAAGAGGAACCCACCACATCACGGCCGCACTCGCATGAAGATGACCCCCTTCTAATTTATCCAGACATCCTGCTTTCCATAATAACTAATTAGTGGGGGCTTTTAATTTAACGAAGTTTCGTGGCACCACAAGGAGCTCCTCACATCCAACGATGCCGGAAATTCATTTTCTGATTTGTGTCCCTCTATTCATTAAACACAACACTAGTGCTAAAACCTATCCAATTAGAAAGCGGCATAATTGAGGATAATATCAACATGAACACAGAAGGATTTCAACACTGGTGCTAAAACCTATCCAATTAGAAAGCGGCATAATTGAGGATAATATCAACATGAACACAGAAGGATTTCTTTATCAGCAATAGAATGATGATTATATAGAGATTTATACAAATTAGTTCGAGTACAACTACGACTCGTACAACCTGGAACCTATAACTTCCTGCCTTCTGCGATACTGTAAGAGATATACAAAATTATGAGCCAAAAAATGGAGCAAAAAAGCAAAAGACAAAAAATCAGTATGAATGAGCCTGCACAATTTCCTTGCATGGTGCAGGGAATGACTTTCTAACTTTTTCACTATGAGGTTTATGCTTGTATCTTCAGACTTGAATCACATTCTCAAGTCTCCAAAGCAACATTCTAACTTTCTGTATTGCTCACGCGCTCCTTGGAACAAAAGACTGCACCATCTCAATCATCAATATCTTGGACCCAAGCTAAATCTGCAACCAAGACGACATCACACTAGAATTAGATCCATGTAAATTACAATAAAACAGATTTATATCCAGACTTATACGCGTGCGCGCTCACACACACACACAGAGGTGAGGCAGGTAGTTGTAGCAAGCTTCGATAACAAAACTCGTGCATGTGTGCATAAAGGCAAGATAAGACTAAGCATGTGAGAGAAGGTAGGGAGATAGAGAGACCTTGAAGTACAGATTCCACAGCCGCATTTGGGACAAGGAGCCCAACAATTCGCTTGTTATCTGTGGTAGTTTCTAAACGCACAACACGGAGTCGCTTTTGGCTTTGACGAGCCTGAAGAGAATATTACTTGAGGTTTCAATTTATCTCAATGGCAATTACATCAGATTGATAGTTCATTCCGTGAGCTGATTCTTTAATTAAACATTTCTTTGCTGCAAGTATTAATGGCAGTGACATGCTTTGAACAATTTATAAAAATACCCCTTTGTATTAACAGGCAATGCTAAAAGGAAACAAACTGAATGTTTGGTTTCTTCTTGTGGAATAGAATCAGGGACAAGGTAAGAAAATCCTGGAAATAAATGATTTGGTCGAAGTCCCATAAAAACAAATCAATTCTCATAAATTCTCCATTTTATTTTAAAAAGAAAATTTTAAGCACAGGGCAGTAATATAAAGAGCTTGACCATGCATGGAAATCACAGCACACTTCAGTGTCTTTGTTTATGGTTCCTTCCACTTGATATTCTAGAACTTGTGTCACCAATGCGATACATTGCTCAGTTGAGTCAGCATGCATATATTTCTAATACCTAAAAAAGATCCACTCCATAACCAACAGCTGCTTTTCATAGTTATCCAAAAAACAAAGGAAGAAGGAAGAAAACTGACCCAAGCTAGGAATCAATTAAGAAATTAACCTATCTTTCCACCTCATTCCTCGTGTGTATCTCTCCTCCAGACAAGTAGATCAGACTTAATAGAGCATTTTCCAAATTATTGATCAAACCTAGATCCATCGATAGAGCACCTAACTCAAACATAAGCAATTTTGGCACTACATAATAAACGACCCTCTTGCAAATTCAAAAGTGTTGCCCACAGAAAGAAACTCATGGAATAAAATAGCAACTGCATAACTAGTAGAATGCAGTAAAAAAATTTAGATTTCAGTGAAAGTGCCACAAAGTCAAAAATCTCGAAGAGGGAGGATCGATACATGTAAAACTGACACTCCTGGCTCAAGTGTGGTCTATAGCAGAAAGGACAAAATTGAAAAATGAGCAAGGTAGCATTTACTAAACATCATGTTCATGGGAATTAGAAATCATTAAGAAGCCCTGCATTACCTGCTTAGAAAGGGCTTTCTCGATAGTGCCCCAAACAGGAAGAATAAGACCACCCAAAACATTTACTTCCTGCTGTCTTCTGCCAACTGTACAAAAGTTTCCAAGCTTACAGTTGGGGCCATGCATGCACTGCAGGAAAAATTAACAGTGAGCTAAGGTAAGAACTGCAGGGTAACTGAAGAATTAGCAAAAAAATTATGCACCAAGTGTACATGGAGGAAATAGTCAGTTCAAGAAGAAAATTATTTAGATTCCAGATTGATCAATACGATTATGAATGCATCACAGCAAAAGTGGGATTCAAGAAGTCACACAGTATCAAGACATGCACATTTCACTTAGGCATGATTTTGTTGGACTACATTACAAGGGGACAGTGGGATACTATCAGCAAGGAGTATCAATAACATTAATCAATCAAAGCTAAAATATTCCACCAAATTCTCTCCAAGTCACTTCCCTTGTTTCAGAGTCCTAAACTTTCCACATGGTATTATCAATTAACTCCAGTATATAATTCCCCATTTAAGTAGGAACACATTACAAACTGGAAAGCTTGCAATGAAGATATTAAATTTGAATATTCACACAAGACTTGTCTCCGACTGCTGAAACGGAAGTTGGAAGGTCGAAGCTGGCATCCAATTCATTAACAATTTGAACACACAAGATGAAGAGAAATCCACATCAAAGAACAAAACTCATCTTTGCATGTCCTAAAATGGTTGTTCACAAAGAAAAGTCAACATAAAATGCAATTAATTTTCATCACCGGTCAATCTATCATGTTAGCATTGCAGTTATGCTATATTTGATATTGCAAAATACCAATGCTAACAGCATTTATCATCTGAACATATATTCAACACCTTTTTGTACCTGTTTAGATGAAACTTCATATTCATCTTCCCAGCCACTACGAGCTTTCTCTAACGACAGCAATTTTCTATATTTGTTTTTCAACTCTGCCAGAGGCATTTCCCTGGAGAAAGAAAGAAGGGGTTAGTGAACACAATAGATTCAATATAAGCTTTGACTAAGCCTGGTGATATTTGATACCTTACCGACTCCCCAACAGCAGGTCTGACAATCTTAAACATTCCAGAAGCAGAGCTGAAGCAATGAAATAAACAAAGACACTGAAAGGATGAATACAAGAACAATAAAATAGCAAAGCACCTAATATTAATAGCAGCAGAAGTTTCTAAAACACTTGTATCCTAGCATTGTGAAATGGAGATCAGAGAAGTTGATATTCATTTTGTGGCAAAATTACCACTATTGACTTGTATTAATGCCTCTAGTCAACAAAATAGCAGCAGAAGTTTCTAAAACACATGTATCCTAGCACTGTGAAATGGAGATCAGAGAAGTTGGTATTCATTTTGTGGCAAAATTACCACTATGGACTTGTATTAATGCCTCCAGTCAAATCCTTCATTTACATTTCTCACCTCTTTTCCTATCTTTTTTACAGTGAAGAAATCTGGTAGCTAAATTGGAAATACTTCATCGAAAATCAGTTCCTCTCCAAGCTACAGTGGTCAAACATCCAGAAACTCAGGCTAGAGTTGATTTCCTTAAACCTCAGTGGACTACTGGAGTTTTGATTCACTTGCCCTCTTTGGCTTCATACTTTCTTTAATCAAAGAGTAATATTTTCAAGGGAATCAACTGATTTGTGTCATAAAAATTTACGATTCACATAATAAAAACTTTACAATTCACAAATAAAAAACATAGAGGTGCAGTCAAATCTAGCAATACCTTTCAAATGCTAAAATAAAGTGACGTCTTCCTAACCACTCCCTCTTAGATTCATAGAATCCATCATTCAAAGAACTGAGCCCATCCTTTTGCTTCTCCTCGAGCATGGTACTTGCAGACTAGCATTAATGAACATTTACAAATTTTACAGTTATTTATCAAGATGCAATCCAGCATTCACCATTCAGAGTTAAAACATGCATGCATAAAGAAAACAGAAGAAAGAAGAAAAACACCTCCCATGTGATTCCACGGTCCAGAGTAAAAGTAAACAGAACAGTTGATGCCCCAGACATTTGATCAATGTGAACAGTCTGTAAGATAAAAGTCAACATCACTGGTTGAGTAAAGCCAGTAAAGGAACAACAAGAAAGTATACCTTGGGAGTTCCTTGTAATTCTATAATGTTCGCTTTCATATCAACAATCCCAGAATCAAGATTCCCTTCAATGCGTGCATTCTGAACAAGAAGATCTAGGATACTGACGAACAAATCAAACAGCCTGCAGTGAAAAGCGGTTTAGTGGATTAAATTTATTTCTGAATGCAACAAGCAATCATTTCTCAATCAACAAAATAGAAACCTATTTTGAATATCAGGTGGCAGTCCTAAGATCCGATTGAGGAAACGCCCAACATCGTGCATGTCTGAATCAATTATACGTCCAGACAACTTTCCATAGTCTTTCCCATTACCTATATAAAATGTGGGAATTTAGAGTTATAATTGTTACAAAAAAAATGATGATTAAAGATGATAAAACGGTAAAAATGATGGCATAATAACGAAAATAAAATTAGTGAACTGTGAAAGTATATTCTGACAGTTCAATTCAAGAAAAAGTAGTGAAACGGGAATGCACAAGAAAAAAAATACCAAAAACAGAGTCTCTAACTATTCCAACAGACACAAGAGCAGCTTTTGCCTTCATTATAAAATCTTGAACTGTCTCTGGCTTTTCAGATGAACATCCAGGAGGCACAACTGGCAGAGTATCCTGAAAATTGAATTTTAGTTATTCCCAACAATACCTGGCACTCCATTTTTCCACTATAAATCTAGCATGAAGAGAAATACTAAAATATTATCAAGAAAAAGGTGATGAACACCTGCTCCATAATCCCTCTATACATCACCGTCAAAGCCTTTTTCCCATACGCACTATCATAATTGTAAGCACTCAATGAAGGCCCTGCCCTGAAAAGCATTTACACATAGTGAGACATACAATCAAGCAAAAGACATCAATGATAACTGCTATTGTTCCCCAGAGGATAAAATATCCAAGTTACCTGCGGTCGCCCTGTGTTAAAGCCCCAAGAGATTCCAATCTCTTGGCGACAATAGATGCAAAGCGGCGTTCTCCACCAAGATTAGTAAATAATAGCCTGCCAAAGGAGAGAGAGAGAGAACGAGGTATGTTTTTGGCCCAACAATTTATGATGTCGACTTTACGCTTTGCAACTATTAAGCATCTATATGTTAACTCTACTACTTTCAAACAAAACTGAAGACAACAGTTTTATTATTCTGGTAACAAACATCAGCAATGACCAAAAAGGCATGATCAGATCAAATAACCATGGTTTCAGAAACTGTAGCTTAACCCTATCCAAAGAAATCATAATTTTTACCCATCCATTGTGTAAAATAACAATCTTTCTCAAGGCTTCACCCAAATTCTAACTTTGCCCCATCTTTGTTTTGGTAGCACGTTCAGCCTCAACCATTTGCCTCGCTAGCAACTTCTATCTTCTGCCATCTGATATGACCTCTAACTTGCTATACACACACACAATTCCATAATTTCCTTCAAGAACTTCGTTTAATATAATCATAATGCCATGGATAATTTTGCGTGCATTGTCAAGCACTATACTACATCAAGTCTCCCAGCTTCATGCTCACCATTTAGTCATGTATGTATGAAAAGGGAATCACCTCAAGTAGCTCAGAAGAAGGCTTCTCCAGTTGTTATTGAGACAAGTTAGCAGAGCTTATAAGCACTTACTACCTCACCTACCTAATTTGAAGTTCATGTCAACCCTCCTCCCTGCGCTTGGATTATTTTATCAACTGAAACTAACCTAAGCCCACACCCAAAGATCCCCAAGTCCCCAACTACTATTTTAACATTTATAAAATTATGAACAATATGCTTTTTTAAATCATTCACTCTTGAAGAGCCAAATGGCTAGCAGACATGACAACTATAAAAAAGTTGGGGGAGTAAGCTTAGGAATTTTACATTTAATATAAAACAAAACAAAGTAAAATATTAATTCAAAAGGTTGAATATTTAATATGACACTTGTATACTAATGCAATGAGAAAATCAAATAGATGAAAGAGAATTAAACATGCATGGCCCGGCCTACCTATACATGGGCGCAGAAGCTTGATTTGATCGGTGTGTTCTTCCAAACTGTTGAATTGCTCGGTCAGCACTCCAAGGAAGTTCTAGAGTTAAATGAACCCTTCTTTTCTGTTGGTAGAAATGTCATATAGCACTTAATGAGACAATTACTTACAAATTGTGCAAATTACAAAAGCAGAACAAGGCAGAAATAATTTTTTTTTCTGTGGATAGAAATGTTGGCACCTAATTGGAAGTGAGACAACTTTAAAAAATGTACAAATTATACAAAGCAGAACCATGCAGAAATGAGACGAAGATGCCAAAGAATCATGCAAAACAATCAACTTCAGAGATTTTCAAAGAGCAATACCAAGCAAACAAAAAAAATTCAGAGCATTGGGCACACCTGATTTTTTGCTCTTCTGTCTGCCTGTAAAGACACACCAGCTGATCCCGCTTCAGAAATGATAGCAACCAATTTCTTACCATCCATGAAAAGCTGCTTCTCATGCATGTTGACCATTTCCATGCTGACATCCTTTCTAAAGTAAAAAAAACAGAAGTAAAAACAGTCATGTGGAATGAAATCAAACAATAAGTGAAAGGGGAAACGCACAGCAACTTACGAGTTTCGTGGCTGATAAGTTACACCTTTTCCACTGGTGGCCCTTACAAGCATGCCTCTCCTCCCAGTCATTTCAGAAATTTTATCAGGGCCTCCAAGCTGCAAATATTAAATGCTCGGTCAACAAGGGTTTCTTTATTTCCAAAGGAAGAGAATATTATTAGATCAAAGTGAAAAGAAGATTACAACATGCAGAATAAGACATATCATCCATGATAGAATACAAGAACCAGAAAAAAAAGAGCTTCCTAACAGATTTACATATCAACCAGGGTAATGGAAAAGCTTACTGAGTTATGTGAAGTTATTTGAAAATATCTGTGACCCTATAATTTTCCACAGGTAACTGGAAACATAACACTTATAAAAACACACTTCCTTTTATCTCCAGAAGGGAAAAAACAAAAATAACAGACAGGAGAAGAAAACCATGAACTTGAGACTACATAACTAAGGTAACATTTGATATTGAAGTTTGCAAGGACTATAACACAATTTCACTGCATTGTGACTCAGCAACGCAGCAAAAATCATTGCCCATTTAGTAATGCTATATAAATAAAAATACACTAGAAGAGTTTGTTGTCACTCTCCATGCCCCCAGAGCCCAGTGAAAGGGGAAATTTTGGTTATAAAAGCAAAACATTCTTACAAATTAAAACTTCTTACAGGATTTGATAACTTGTCAGGAAAACAAGCGTTAGCTTTAAAAAAAATATTACAAAATGTTGAATGTGGGTAACTGCTTGTCAGTAATGTATGCAGATCTAGGCTTACATACAGCACACCATAAATATACATACAAGTATGGGTGTGTGCGTGTATTAGAGAGAGAGGAGAGTCAGAATGTGGTCGCTACCTGATCAATAATATCATCCAAAGGATTGTTTGGAAGATCCAAGGATCGAATTATCTCCAAAATTTTTGATTTGCGTTCCAAAGCTGTTTCATACCTAATATCAAGTTCGTAAATTAAATAATGATGCTTTTAACAATTGGTGATTTAGAAACACCATGACCATCAGCAGCCCACCATGACCATCAGCAGCCCACCATGACCATCAGCAGCCCACCATGACCATCAGCAGCCCAGATGAGAAAAGTAATCGTAGAAGGTAAAATTACTAAGAAACAGGAAAAACTAATTAGCTTCCATAAGATAGGCTACCTCTTTGTAAGTTCAACAAGATAGGCATGCTGTTGTTGAAGAAATTCTTCTGTTTTTTCCTTGCACGAATGACATGACCAGTCTTCAGATACTACATCTGTAACAGGTGGCACTAAACATGAAGGATGGACCAGTTGTCCACAACAAGAACATTGGAGCAATTTCTTCCTTCCCTGCGGTTAAAATTTTATAAATAATAGCACCTTACTGATATCAAAACCACAAAAAAAATCAGAAACTACCTCTTCTGAATTGCATATCTCGCAGATCTGAAACTCATCATCAGATCCATTGGATTCACCTCCAGAATCAGCTGCATTGGCAAAAAAGAAATTAGGAAGGGGGGAAAAGCAATTTCAGAGTTTGCATCATAGCATACAAGAGAAAATGCCTCCAGACTTGAGCAGTAAAGCCCCATATTGCTAAGAAATAAAAAAAAATGGCATCAATAAATTTGGCAGGTGAGTTTACTAATTAAGGAAAAGGTAATGCACTCAACAAGGACACAAGGACGTTCACATGAAAAGACAGAACACATGAGAATAAAACCATACAAGAGCATTAAAAGGTTCGGACACTAGATTTCTTCTCTCTCTCTTTTCTTCAACAATGAAGATCAGTCATGTACCAAGAATGCAAGCAAGAAGCATCATTTTGCAAACCCATGATATAACAAAAGAGAGAATCACGTTTGGTCCATGGTTACTGCAATAAATCAATTAATGTCAGACTTCAGAAAACTTACTTCCAAACCCTTCATCAAAGTCATCATCACTCTCAGGCTTCCATCTTGCAGCTTTTCTGACTCTCCCTTTCGATGAAACACCAGGTGTTGCAGAGTGCCTCTTCCGTTGAAGTTCCTTTACACCTTCCTCTCCTACATAAAACAAGAAAGCAAACTCCATAATCCATATAAGCCGTAATGCATAAGGTTCAATTAACACAAATCATAACCACATAATTACCTTGTTGCTCTGGTTTTTCAGGCAGAGGATAATTTTCTTCTACAAATTTCAGCAGCAACTCTCGAGGACCAGAAATAAAATCATCAAGTTCAGAACCCTGCTCAAGAAAGTATAAATGGCATTCAAATAAGAAACTAAATGATGCCAATTGGAAGAATCACATGAAAATGCGTGCACCACATCAATGAATAAATGACATGCGCACATATTTTGAAACAGCTTCCTCAGTTCGAGCCTCCCCAGTACTCTGTAGGCCAATAACAACACACTTTTCTTCTGTCAATGCTTGCTTAGCTATTCTTACAGCAGCAGGCACCTTAGCTGACATGCACATGTGTCTAAAGAAGCGCTGCCACAAAATGAATGAATGAAAAAATTAATTAGAATAACTTGTCAAACAATAAAATAAGCATTTTACAAAAAGAGGATCAATGAAAAACATTTAAACCACAAGGGAAGGCCAAACCTGATGGCTTGACCAATATACTCTCCACAATTGACTAGAGTTAGGTTTGTCATTGGTGAGAAAGGTGCTTGCTGAAAGCAACTCCACTCGTAACTCTGCCCAAAATTCTGCTGCTTTTTTGTACATGTCCTAAGCAATTCAGAATCCAATATGAGAAAACTCGAGGGATTATTTATCAAAAAAAGAAAAGAGAAAAATCAAGAGATTCAGGGAAACTACAGGTGCAATAAAAACAGGGAAAAGGCAATGCTTTATTGGGTGATGATAGTCCCCGCCTAGGAGATTCTGAATCAAGTTAGTAGGGATCAGTGGAAAAACTAAAGTTCCTATAAACTAAAGGAATGGATGAGTGACAGAAAGGAACATTCAAACACCACATTCAAGATGAGGTCCGAAACTTCGAACGAGGAGTTCTCATCCTTCCCCACAAGTGAGAAGTCAACAATGATACATAGGAAAGTAATTTGCTAAAAATTCCCACTTTTAGTGGACAGCTATTTCAAATCAATTGATATTAACAAACAGATATTTTCCACAACGCTACAGAAACCTCGCCCAAAAATTTGACAAGGCACTTAAAGGACAGAGGCCATGTTAATAAATCCTAATGGGAGTGTCATTCTACATTCTTAGCGCATTAAATTGGTGGGTTCAACGCATTCTTGGCCACATGGAGTATGGGGACAATCAGCTGGGAAAAAAGAACAAAGACCAGAACCAAGCAGGTAAATAAGTAAAATAGCAGGGCATTTTGCAGGGTTACAAATCTAAGGTTGTTCTGTCCAGAAATGAGATAGACTGACCTAAACATGGTTACCTAAATATAACCTCTCTTTACCTTCCACGCTACTTGGTTTGTTGAGAGCATAAAATTGGCCACAAAAAAAAATATGCCAAGATGATTTGCTGACGATGTCTAAGCTATCAGCATATTTAAGAATAAAAAACAAAATTGAATAAGTAACAAGCAATGTCGAACTGCCCTGCTATTTAAAACATCTTGCGGAGCAATGTGAAAGGAAAACATCCAGCAGAACTTGGTCTGGGGCATCAGACCAATTTCAAAATTCATGGCAAGCAAACAACATCAGCTTGCTCAAAACAATATATTTAGCATGGAAACACCATACACAGTGCTTTTATTTGGACATCTTACAGGGGTTAGAAACCAGCACAGCTCTGTGGTGCAAAGGGTAAAGAAGGAAAGGGGGAGATCAAAAAAGACCAACTATAGTTAAGTGAATACCAGGAAGTAAAGTATAAAAAAAGGTCAAAATCATAGTCATAGCTCATATAGATCCTTGGAAGGCAGTAACAACTTCGACCATCAATTCCTATGTCTCATACTGGAAAGCCAATTGATGCTTCTTACCATCATCTCAGGTTCTAAGGGCGCTTCAACAATTTCAAACTCCGCCCCTTTATAGCTAAGGGTACGACATACATACATTCCCCTGAAAATCAGAAGTTGATGACAAATTATATAATAAATTCCTAAAAATAAATCTAGTTTACAAAATCATTTCAACCATAACAACCTTGCTTTCATGTCCATGGCAACAAGTTCCAATGCTCCAACACCACCTTTTTCAAGAACACCTGCAAAACTATTATTTAGCTAACTTTGAATGGTGAACATCGTATTTAACTAGCGACATAGAAGCAGCAAAAACAAATCATAGAGAAAATGCCCATAGTGGAGATTTATGGAAGCTTAACACACAAACACACAGAAGAGTTCCAGAACAACAAGCAATGAGCATATAATATCAAGCGAATCAATCAGCAGCAGCCTGCAGATTCCAAAATTTATGGTTATATCATCTGGTAATTTCAATAATACGTTTCTTGATAACTAAATGCAAATATCTCGGTGTGTTCTAATTATTTGCTCTTCTTCTAAGTTCTTAATTATCATTATAATATGTAGTTTCTTGACACAGCCTAGCATCTAAGATATAAAAACTTTCTTTGATGGTCACCTCCAGAGTCCCAACACAAATATATCAAAACACAAATAACTCAAGATATGACAAATATTAGTTTCTCTTTACCATGTAATCTTATGGAAGAAGTTAGATCTTTCTTCATTCTTTTTCATTATATCCAGTGGTGTTCTAGAAATTGCACCTAATGTTATATACCTAGGGAATTATGATGATTGTTTCAGATATCCTACACTCTTTTTCTCAGGAGCTTTTTGTGGCTTAAGTTCAATATATTATTCGTGCATTTTGTTCAAGGTTAATTCAATACTAGACAAATTATAGCTCCTTTACTTGAGTCTCTATCTCCCTAGATTAATAATTATGATTGAGCAACTATAGGACAAAAGGAACGAGTACTGCTGCTTATGCACAAAGCATATCGCTTTGTTGCCAGAAACCCTCCCTACTGAAAGGCAATCCTCTAAACCTCACCTTGACATGTAGAGAAGCACACAAGCATTTCAATTATACAGCCTTTACAATTGACAGTTAAACAGATGAATTTATGTCTGCATGGGCACATTTATGAAAGCGAGAGAGAGGAGGGAGGGAGTTCAGCAACTAACTCATGCCTTCCAAATAGGATCTTGAAACACATGCATACAAACTTTTCAACAAAGTAAACAACAGCAGATTCAATTATCCAATAGAGAAGGAAAAAAATATTAATATGATTTATGAATAATGTTCCTATAACAGTTAGCATTACAAAACTAAACCTTCTGGTGGGAGATCAATTAGGCCTCTACCATTTATGTACTCAACTATACTATTCTACTGCTTCCAACTAAAACCAGTTTTGTTTTGTAACTGAAATTCTTCTAACTCAAACATCATCTTACCAAAGCTGAACAAAAGAAAAAATGTGGCACAGACAATATGCATACAGAAATGATAGAGGAACATAAGAGAGGGGAGCTAGGAATAAAATGCATGAACTTATCACACCTAGAAACTTCTGGAAAACATCAAAACATGTTCCATCTCCCCAAAGACCAAGCCTGACCATATAACCCATATTTCGGGGCTCAGATGCACCGGTCGCTGAGCAATAGATAACACGTGCTCCAGGAAGTCGGGCCTGTTATATTGGAACATGAATATTGAAAGTTAAGATCTCAGGGAAACCTTGTTTAATCATCCAAAGCCACTTTGCAATAACAAATAGCATAGCTAACCCATGATCATTACTCCAAAATATTTTTAAAAAACAGAAGCATCAACCAAACTTGTGAATGTTTGTGTGATATATGGTATAGCAAGTGTGACCATAGGCGTGTCCATGCACATCCACCAGCATGATTTCCTGAGCATGTCAGCTTTTTCGTGTGTGCACATGCACATGAGAATAGAAGCATAGAAGAAATAAATAGAAATGCATTGCATGCAATCCAACAAAAGAAATCATCAAAACTGAAAAAGACCCTTGGAGGCTTAACACAATTAGCAAGTGGTTTTGTCCCCACATTATCCTCTAGCATTTGAATCCTAGGAGAGAGCATAAGAAAATAATTCTTATGAATTCACCAGTCTAAGTGTGGATGGCCGCCGTAAGCCCCAACTAAGGAGGGATCAGAAGAAGAAGCCTTTCTTCCATCCCCACTTAATAGTTCCCATTATACCTTCATAAACAGAAACCAATAGTTCTTTTAAAAATAGGAGTGATACACACTTGGCAACTGCAAACTTATGCCATGAGTTCTTGGAATAACAATTTCCGTAACACACCATCTTCCATGGTCATGTCAGAACCATAAACGTTTCCTGTGTACATTTGTCCTTTTCACATATAGGAAAATTTAATAGCTTAAATCACTATAATAATTTAATGGAAGTGAAAACTGTAAGAAGAAACCTCTAAATTTTTTATAAAAAAATATCTTAAATACCACCAGAAAGGTATTCACATGATTAGATTACAGAGACGAATGATGATACCTACATTGTACAGACATAAATGAGAAAATCCCAAACACCTAGTAAAAAGGAAGTGCAGAACAGGCAAGGAAAAAATCTTCTCTGGAAATCAGTTTCAAGGACAAACCTGAATATCAAGAACTGCTTCACCTGTCCGTGTGGGTTGACTTCCAGCTTCAGGTATCAAATTTTTTGCTTTGTGGCACTACAATAAAGCCATTGATCCTTAGCAATGAAAATTATAAGGATGTATTGAAACACAGCACTCAATGAGTCAGTCAAATAACAGAAACTTTGCAAGGTCTGACTGTCAAAGCGACAAACATAAGACAAACTTCCAAAAGAAGTATACTACCTCATCAAATATTAGAAGACCATCAAATCCTGATCCACACCACTGCACAAGCTGCTGCAGACGAGAACGACCTTTTTCAGAAGATGCAATGAGGCTACTGTATGTCAAAAATACAACACCCTCTCGGACCCCAACAGACTTCGAGTCAAGCTTAGAATAGGGCAGCTTGTTCAAAGCATGTACTGCATGGAGAAATAAGAAGTATTATGTTGGTTTTTCCATTTATGGATTACAAGATAATAACAGCAGATTGTATTTAAAAATCTCAAATTTGCAGCCAAAAGCCAAGTATAAGCAAATGATATTTTGTCACAAAAGAGTTTATCAGCAGCTCTCAAGTTTGGGTTTCAGTTTTAAGTGATTATGTATCCTCTGCCACTTCTTTATCAAACTACTTCTACACATCCTAACACCCCAACTAGCTCAACCATGCCAACAGATTACCAAAATCACTAGAATTAAACTTCTTACTTCCAACAAAGGTAGTTAACATAAAAAAAAAAGCAACCTTTTAGCATTTAAAACAGCCATGTTGAAATAATATGATTCTACCCAGCTTTAGTATACTTTATTGATATAATTCTCTCCGATGGTCTTTGGAGGGGTCTGAAATTTTTTAAAAAAAATTTCATGCCATCTCTCCCAAAATGAACACGGTAGTTTTTTTTTTATATCATATCTGGAAAGCTAACTTCCCAACAAAGTTAATGCTTTCATCTGGACTGTTTCTCAAGGTGATAATAATGAATTGTTACAGATTAGAGGACCTCACAAGACCTTATCTCCTGATATTGGCGTAATGGGTCACCAAGTCTCACAGTCATTTGTTTTTACATTGTCCAGTGGTTTGGGAAATGTGAAAAATATTGATGGCTTGTGGTGGTGAGCCTTGGGTATCCCAGTAGGGTGGAAGATTTTCTGCAGGTTTCCTTTATGGGTTTTGGGCGGAGGTATGTTATGGAATTTGTACAATGAATGCAGTCTTTCAGAGGATTTGGCTGGAGAGAAATGCAAGAATTTTCAGGAATCAACTTATCAACTTACTTCCACTAATTTGTTATGGGATAGAATAGTTTTCTTTGCATCCTTATGGTGTGTCATGCTTCTAGCACGTTTAGGGGAAGTATCATTAATTGACACTGAACTGAGATTTGGCTGCTTTAGTTTTGTAATCTTTTGCTTTGTTTGTTTGCTGCACCCTTAATTTGGACATTGTCTTATCCTCCATTTTGTGATTGTACTTCTACTCTTTTCAACATTTACACAGTTTCTTTTACATTAAAAAAAAAATTCACTAAAAACAGAACTTCGATATTCCATTTTTTGAACCTTGTTAAAGAAGAAAGTTAAAATCATTGCCCGAGTATATTCACACTAAGATAGTTTATAATTTGCAGCGGTAATCTATCTATTGCAACTCTCTGGGAAACAATTGAGCAACAAAAAAGTACTTGGTTCATATTTATAATTTTTCTGTCTCCTGTATATAATTTAGCTTTTCCAAGTATTTCAAACCAGATTTTCCAAGAATCAAATGATCTCATTGCAATTTAAAATGGCATAAACATCCAAAGCAATCACCAGTAACACTTGAAACAGAACCATAGTCCACACATTACAACAAAATTAGGGAGAACTTTCATTATCAAAACTTAAAGAGAATGCAATTAATCAAAAATCTTACTGTTACAAGGATTCACTACTAAGAGAAACTTCTCTATCTACTTTACTATGCTTTTACAGATAGAATAAAACATTTGCATACATGTAAACGCTGTACAATGAGATGATCACTACTCAGAAATATCCAAACAAGGCAAGACCAAAAGTGCTCAGTAGCACAAATAAAAGCTAATGTGGAAAATAACAACAACAAAAATAATAGCAACGATAAAAGAAAAACTAAACCCAAATATATTTCCAAATATATTTACTGTATACTCACATCTGATGTTTACGTGTTTGCTCCTCTAGTCCATATAAAAATATTGCAGAAGATTTAATTAACAAAACATTTATTCTACCACCAAAGCAAGAAAAATATCCTCTCAGGTCCCTAAACTCTCGTTTTCCAAATTTCTATAACTCCACACATTAAAGCAAACCTTTCCACACCCAATCTTGAACAAATAATTCTGATTTCAAATGGTATGCTACTTCAATCATTAATCCCATATGTTGAATAGCTAAAACAGAATATTATTATTGCATAAAATCATCACATAAGCTAGCAAAGACTTGAGAATTTACCTTCAACATGTGCTGCCCCAACATCATCCAGGTCTCTTCTTGCATCGAACTTCAAGTCTGAACCAACAGAAATCCACCTGTGTAAGAACATTAGAGAAGATGAAAAACATTATAGAACATGGGTTGAAATATAGCATCCTTCCTAGCTGTAAATGCAAATTAATAACTTAACAGTCCAGTAATAGCCACAAAAAATGAACAGAGGACGAGGATAGATTGAAGGTCTGCATGCAAATCAGTGAGTGTAACCCAAAACTTACAATGCTTTCCTCCTTGCATGGTGCCAGTTTTCCCATATCAAGCCCGCAATTGTCCTACCTTTACCCACACCAGCTCCGTCTCCAACAAAGAATCCAGCCCTGGCACCATTTGGAAGGTGTTGAAGGTGTCTCTGTCATCAAATCAACAATAACTTATCAGTAGTGGCACACATAATCACCTACCATAAGTTCTATTGTAGAAAACAACCTGACATGCATAGACTAATGTCTCAATCTGCAAGCATGACAAAGCCTTTGAACTTTCTAAATCATCCTTGATTTTTAGATCATAAGTGGGCTCAGGTGGCTGCACTGCAGACAAGGAAGAAGTCTCCACAATAGGATCAGGATGAGGTGGTCCAATAGATAGTTTCGGAGGTCTCTGCATAAAGGAACGCATAAACATCAACTAAATTCTACTGCTCAATAACCAAAAACTATACACGAGCCAAAAGTTCAGAAATGCAGAGAATATCATTGCAGAACTTCTAATGTGAAGCTTTTAGAAATAATACTCACATAATCTGTAAAAGTTTCTCCCACGGTGCCACCTTCATCTTCTTCTCTCTCCACTTCAATGGCTACCTGACAGGTTTTAGTGTCAAAAAGGATGAAACAAAGCGGAATATGAACAAGAAAGTTAACATATTTTCAAATCACCAGCTTCCACAAGACATCCCACAACAGGGCACTCGAATATGCATCTGAGATCTTTTGAATTTTGTTTGGCAGGGTGATGGTGAGAAAAACTTTTTTTATTATTTTTAGATAAGAGAAGGGGCGTCCAAGATCTTTTGAGTTTTGTTTGGCAGGATGGTGGTGGAGAAAAACATTTTTAGTTTTAGATAAGAGAAGGGGTGCCAATTTATAAACCCTGAGCTTTGATTTGGTGGGAATGATGACAAAGCTGGTTGAATATGGATGTCAATTTGCACTTACCAACCTATTTCAGTCCTGGTAGTGATACTTGTTGTTAGAAACGGAGTATTTCTACAATTTTCCAAATTTGTCAGTAGAGACAAGCTTGTTTCTATATTTGCTAGAAATTGTTAATAGCAAGATCTAGGTTCCTATTTTATATATCGGTGCCCAATGTTCCTCAAGCAAATGGATTTCGTTCAAGTTGTTTTCTAATGATATAAGAATGTCTGAGTCTTCCTATTTAGGAGTCCAAGTCCAACTAGGTTACAAATATTTCAAGTAAATAAACACGTTTGTACTCCTTGAATTCAATTGGAAAGTTCTGTGAATAACTTCACTACCTTTTCTCCACACTCACAAAGTGTCACGCTTCCTTCCTGGGAATGATCTTAACTGAGGGTATTCTTCTTTCCTTTCCTGAATTAACCCAGAAATCAACTTTTCAATCGCTCTTTCAGGATCTCTAACATAAGTCATCAGAGAACCTTGTAAGAGCAATAAGGTCTTATACTCCCTTCTAACGGGTTTTAGAAAACTAAATGAAAAAACACAACCCACTTCTCTTAATTCCCAGTCTCATTGTGTACCAAAAACCTCGCAAGGAAGGTCGCGAAACGAAGAACTCCTGATGTTGAAATTTAGAAGTAGAAGACCTAAATAAGCCACCACGTCACCCAACTGTGAAACGGCAGTGTCTTCCACCATCTAGTACATTGCCAGCTACAATGCAGCTACTAAAAGCTTAACCTTTTCTTTCTGTTAGCACTTAGCACGCATACATTTCTAGTAATTATGAGTGTTGCCCTTATTCACTACAGCTACTACTGCTTAGAAGCAGCACTCAGCAGAAAGCCCTAATTTTTTAAAATTCAAATAAATTTTACTCCATTTAAATAAATACACGAAAAAAAAATCAGAGAACAATTGATGCAAAACCTCGTTGACTTCTTCGGGGGGAGGAGGAAGAACTGGTCGCGGTAGAGGAGGAAGAGGAAGCACCGCTCGCGAAGGAGGAGGAATAGCAGGAGGAGGAGGAAAGAGCTGTTTAATCTTCGACAAATCAACAGCGAGATCGATAAAACACTGAGGGCACTGAAACCGAGCCAGACCATGAGGAACATTCAAAATAGCCTTGCAATTAGCACAAGGCAGTTGCATCTTGGTCGGATCGACACCGTGAGCAGGCGTTTGCAGTTGCGAAGGCGACGTAATTTTATGGAGCATATTGTTATTGTTTTGAGGCGGCGGAGCCACCGCCTTTTTCATGAGCTCAGGCGGCAGCATTTGCGGCATCTTACATGAAGGACAGACGAATTCCGTGATTCCGGGTCCGACGGTTAAGATCATTCGGCATCCAGCGCAGCGAACCTGGACGCTGCCGCCTGCAGAGTGAGGTTGTGGTGATGGTTGTGAGGCCAGCGGCGGTGGTGCCGATGGCTGAGTCATACTATAATAATTTATTTTCTGATTGGGGGGAGGTAAGTGGTGGTGTGGAGAAGTAGAACTGGTGGGGATTGGGGCGCGAAGGGGTTTCTGTTGGGAGTTAGAAGGTTTTTTTATCTCAGTTTTTTTTTTTTTTTGTTTGATCAGGTCTCAGTTTTTTTTATTATTCCAGGAAATGATATTTCGCTGTGGGTGGGTAGTGGACTGATAACCGAACGCGCGTTGCGCGTGATCGGGAGAAGCACTTTTTTCTTATCGGAATAAACTCTGGGAGGTTGCTTTGCTTGTCGGGTAAGATAGTATTCGGAGCCGGGGTTTCTGAATATTACAAATATCTGTATATATTTTGAGTTTATCTTGTTAATTTTAATGAGTTAGACTTAATTATAATTAAAATTTTAAGTTTAACAGATAAATTTAAAACTTATTGTAAATTTTAATAAATAATTCAGATTTAATACATAACAAATCATTAAAATAAAATAATCGGTTGTAAAAAAAATAATAGAACACAAAATAATAAATTAAGTTTATTATTATGGAATTTATAAATCAAGTTAAGTTAACCATGTCTTAAAAAAAACTATCCATATTTATTTCTTGTATTTTTTATGTAATATTATTTATAATATTTATATTATCTAAATTCAAGTTAAATAATACAAACATTATAAATAAACCGGTTTTTTTTAACACCCTATGCTAGCGAGCTATACCTTGTTATTCCGGGCCCTTCCACAAAATTTACAAAAAGTGACGTGGACGAAGCATCAATCTCCTCCCTATCATGCTCAGCAAACCGTAGAAGTCGTGGGATCCACCTCCACTGCTCAAAGCCTCTTGGAAAACATATCTCAGCCCTCAGGAATCCTCACATCACCCTGATGCTGTGTTAGTTTCCGCGGCTATCCGCGAGTTTTCAGGAAATTTAATTTTTTAAAAAAAATATTATTATTTTTCTAATTATTTTAAAGTCACGATAAAAAAAAATTAAAATATTTTTTAAATAATTATCATGTGTCAAACATCCTAAATATATTGAAAGCTTGCGATGATCTATTTTTATAAGTATTTGGATTGTTATTCAATGCGGATTTGTTTATAGATTTAAAATTATTTTAAAAAATAAAATTTTAAAAAAAAAATTAATTTTTTAATGTTTTTAAATCATGATATCAAAAATAATTTTTTTAAAAAAATATATTATTTCAATATATTTTTTAAAATAATCATTATTATAATATCAAACTAACTCTAATTTAATAAAACATGTAAATTTGGCACTCTATTCTTAGTTTCTTTCCGTTTTATTTTTAATTTTATCTAAATTTTTCCAAGTTTGCTCGCTAATTTATCAAATTCTAGCTGAGCATGTGTTTATTTTTATAAAATATGATTTACATGGGGAGATTTGTTTTTGACAACATTTATGGAATCGTTGTATTGTAGTGATTTAATTGCCGGTTTAGGAGTATGATTACAGTTATTTTTTAAAATATTTTTTATTTATTGTTTTTATATTTTAAAAATTATTTTTTATACCAATGCATCAAAATAATCTAAAAACATCAAAAAAATATTAATTTAAAATAAATAATAAAAAAAAAATATTTTTAAAATATAAAAACAAACAATATGCAATAATATTCACGAAGTCGCTCGCAATGTTAGTCCACGTCAGAGTATTACTTACGCATCAATGTTTTAACTACAAACATATACGAGTTTATAAAGAGTTTGCATGGATCAACTAAAAAATTATATACAGACTTTATTTATATTGCCTGGTTTCATAAAGTTCTCAATCCACCTTATAGAATATAGATTGGAATCTATCGTCGTCATCCTTGCAGTTTTCAAAGTCCTGTCAATTGTTCAACAACTACAAGAAAAAAAAATTATTTAAAAAATTATTATCTTGAATTTTATTTTAATTCAGATCATATTTTTAATCTCTGTATGATTTAAATTTTATTTTATATTGAAAAACTTGTTAGCGTGGCTTAAATATTTTCCTCACATTTCAAAAAAAATATGATCTATAGCATAGCGTATAACAAATTAACAATGATGTAGTTTATACTGGTTTGCGTTCAAGATGGTCGCATACAGGGACATTCGATGTTTTTTATATCTAGAAACTAGTTACATAACCCGTGCCTGCGGTTTATTTTTTTTTGCATAAAAAATATCAAAAAAAACTAAAATTTAAAAGTTTTGGGTTTTTCTGTAAAGCTATACCCAAGAGTCTTGAGTTTGACTGCAACGCCTGACCTAAGAGTAATATTTATAATATTAATAATAACATTAAACTTGCATGACCCAAGCTTAAGTGAGTCTGGCTACAACACCGGACCCAAGAATATTGGATATGGGTCTGGCTATAAGGTCGTGTCATAAAAGTATGATAATTAAATAGATTAATTAAAAAGAAAAAAACAGATAAAAAAACCAACAGGAAGAAAAAAACCAATGAAGAAAAAAAAATCTGAATTAATTGGATTAACCCTTCAAACCAGGTTAACCCGTAAAACATGGGATTTGCGTCATGAAAGTTTGATAACTAAATAGAAAAAAAAATTGACGGGTTTACCCAGAATTAACTGGGTTAACCCATCAAACCAAGTTAACCCTTCAAGCCCATGATACGTGTCATGAAAGTCTGATAATTAAATAGAAAGAAATTTAACATTAACAAACTAAACTAAACGAAAAAAATTAATTAAAAAGAAAAAAAATCTGGGTTAACTCGTCAAATCAGGTTAACCCATCAAATCCGGGATCCGTATCATGAAAATTTGATAACTAAATAAAAAAATTTAATATTAACAAACTAAATCAAACAAAAAAATTTCATTAAAAAAAACAAAAAAAAAAAGAAAACGATAGTTCTATAATATATAATAATAATAATAATAATATAATATATTAATAAGTGAAAGGCGTGGGGAAGCTACAGTGCTTTCCCCACGCCTTTTAGAGTATTACGAGATGACATGCCCGCGCGCTGCCGCGGGTTTATAAAACAAATGCACTTGATAGTGTTATAATTATGAACTAGTGCTAGATAAGTAATATAAAATTAAAGGTATGATGGAGCAAATATTTCATGACGGAAAAAAAAGTTGTGTTGGTGATCAAAAACTTAGAGACTGAACAAAATGATTTGTAGCAATCTACAATGTTTTGTGAGAAAAGATACAGTGCTTTCGCTACATGATTTAGCTTTTCAGTTAATAAAAAAAAAATACAAAGCTAAATTCTCTACCAACTTAATATTAAAAAAAAACCAACAAAGATAATTTTGGAAGGAAAAAAACCCATGAGAAAAAACGTTGTAGCAATTGACAATGTTTTGTGAGGAAAACT
>Ga0307517_10002605_pt1 | contig 28717 bp, 21 predicted proteins | sample 23_EM_MG_FD_194515 | JGI IMG/M metagenome (GOLD analysis project Ga0307517, IMG submission 194515) | Populus trichocarpa ectomycorrhiza microbial communities from riparian zone in the Pacific Northwest, United States - 23_EM | ecosystem: Host-associated > Plants > Roots > Unclassified | place... | reverse complement strand
AAGGATAAAATAAATAAATAAAAGAGTTGAGGGACTGAAATAATATATATATATATATATATATATATATAAACAAATGTCGAGGTTCACAGTAAAAATGCTATGGGCATCCATTTTTAAAAAAATAATTTTAATATAACATTTCCTGGAAATCTCAAATGATGAAAATACCATAACTTATTTTAATAGGAAATGATTAAGGGGTGTCTGAAATAATGATAAAGATTATTTATCAAAGTGTGTTTTGCTTGAAAATACATCAAAATAATATTTTTTTTATTTTTTTAAATTTATTTTCATTAATAAGGCAAAACAATCTAAAAGTATTAAAAATTAATTTGAATAAAAAAATTAAAATTTTAAAAAATAAACTGGACCACGCTATCAAACACCCTTCAAAAACAGAGCAGCACTACGTCCATGTAATCTTATAGAGTCTAGGTTCTTTTACTGATATTAATAACAATCTTACTTATAACAATAACAACAACAATCTGAGAATGACATTGACAAGCAGAGACCAACTAAAGGACTTGGCATGGTCTTGAGTTTTAATGAATTTTATGCGGCAGCCTGGGTGCCGCTCCGCATAGAAAGGCATCATTTAACAGTGATAAATATACTGGAAAAACAAAAAAGAGGAGGAAGTAACTATTAATGAACGAAAAACAATTTAAATACAGAATAATATAGCTGGTTAGACATGGAAATTTGCAAGACAGCTCAAAATAGTTAAAGCTAAAACCCTATACTATGTACATTTACTCTTACCACTTTTCAATAGGCCGGGAGGTAACAATGCATCTCCTAACCCAACCCGTCGTCATGAATTGCAATTATCGCGAATTGCAATATTTTCCCTTTCATCTTAAGAAACGTCACTGTCACTTTTGGCATCAAACAGATAGCATGAGCTCTGTAAGTTCCCTGCCTGTCTTTGAAGTGAAAATTATTGCAGGATCAGGAAATCAGGTGAAGCCAAGCGGTCCAACCATCCCCTAGCCTTTGGTTTCAGCTCAACACAAAGTTTAAATCAGAATCAACATTCATCATAACTGCCAAGAAATTTATCATCATCCTCATCACAAACGCCACCGTTGTCACTATAATCATCGTAAAAGTCACCATCAATATCACTGTCATCACTCTCACCATCATTGTCGTCGTTGTTGTCACTCATGCCAAACCAATCAATGCGATTGGCCATCAGAAGCTTTCGAAAACAAGTAACAGCTGAGAAATTAGATGCCCTGCTGCCCATATAGTCTATAGCATGGATATTGTAGCAATCTGGATCCATTATCAATGTAAAGCACATAGTGCAGTAAAATTTTATAATAGGACTTCAATAGCTCAGTGGAGTAAGCCAATCAAACCAGAAAGTGTTAGCCTACCATCTGTCCGCATTATATCCTATAACACCACTATTTTTGTACCTTTTGCCTTTATTTTCCATAAATGAAAGTTTAGGACAAAAGAACAAAGAGCTTATTTAGTATTGTGATAGCGGTTGCTTTTCAAAATATTTTTCACTTGAAAATACATTGAAATAATATTTTTTATTATTTATTTTTGATATCAAAACAATATAAAAACATAAAAAAAAATTGAAGAAAAAGAAATCATTTTTTTACAAATGCATTTTTCAACCGCAAAAACAAACACAAACAGAGCCAAAGAATGATAACCAAATGGTAGTCTCCAAGGATACTTAAATTAAAAATGTATTTAGCTCTCACTCTACCATCTGCAAAATTAAAATTTAGTTATGTTTCCCTTCCAAAAACTCGGATCAAGTATAAAAGGCTACCAAACTGACTGTTTGCATTGATCAAACTAAAGTTGAATTTTTCTCATGACACTAAAAAGGATTCTCTTTCAAACTTTATTTTTATAATATCATGGATATCTCAAGTTACCTTATCTCATAAATTACAGGATCAAGCCAAGCCATTAAATCAAATGCAATGAGAAGATTTTTAAGGATATGGATTTCAATACAAACTGAATGGAAAAGGCATACCTGTCCAATGTTTGTTGGCAGAGTAGCTCTCTCAATAGCTTTTGGGGTCCATATTTTTATATCATACTCGATTCCACTGCTAGCAAGTGCCATGGTATGGGGATGGGGCTCAGTACAATTTACCACATCCTTATCCGCTTCCATAACACGAATAAGCTCTCCACCCCTTTTCTTCCAAATAAAAATCCGACCACAGTCAGACCCGCTAGAAACATACTCGCATCTTGGCCCAAAAAAGCTCACACCCTTCACAGTCTCACAATTTCTGTGGCCCATATAAACTTGGGGGGCATTTTTCCCATCCAGATCCATAGATGATGAAGAAGCTATAGATCCAGGTTCTACTTTGCTTGTATCACTGCCCATTGAAACCATAAATGAAGAGGATGGAAATGGAGGATTTCTCAAACCCATGCTTTGTGTAAAAAGATAGATGAACTCGTCACCATATGAGACTAGAAGCTCACTCTGATCTGAGAATGACAAGCCTGTGATTCCAGTATCTTCATTACCAATCAAATGCTGAGGACAGAAATAACATGCAGGTTGACCAAAATCACTTGACCCATCCCACTTGTACTTGCGGATGTCATAAAGTTGAGCAAACTTATCCATTCCCCCAACTGCAAAGAGATTTGGGTTCCTTGGATCAATAGCAATAGCATTTAGAGGGACATATGGACGATACCCCTTCAAATCATCAACACAAAGGCAAGTAAAAAGTTCTGTGGCAGATCTGGTTCTCAAATCAAACTGAAATCACAATGACACTGTCACATAATTGCATAAAACCAGCTATTTAAAAATCATGAACAACAACATGCAAGGCGATAAATGCAGGCAATTGTTTTTAGGCTTTAAGATTTCTTATTCTATCTAACAAAAGCAAGAGCATAACTAAATCTTGTAGTTAGCAAAGGAAATCACAGCTCACATGTTGAACCACTCCATCCTCGCCACAAGAATAGAATATATGAGGACTCCCAGGCTCAATAGCCAACTTATGAACTTGTGATTCCTCATGTTTTCCTAGCAATATAGTCTTCACTTCCCCCCCTTCCAGAATTTGAGCTTGCCGAATCTAAAATTAAAAAAAAAAATGTTCCTCATCATGAATAAACAACACAAGAAGCATGCCATTACAATCACACATACTAAAACCTCTTAGCGAAATAAGTAATTCCAGAATTCGGAACACCAGGAAAAGTCAAATGTGCTAAATCTTTAAAATAAAAGCACAACAAGATCACTCATTCCAAAAAGGAAAAGTACAAGCAAAGCAGTAATAAGATGACAACACATCCCGTGCAATGCACATCATAAAATCTGGCATACTAACATCCACTCAATTACTTGGAAAAGAGATCTTTAAAATATAAAAATAACACAATTCCAAAAAAACTAGTATCATCTCCAAAAAATAAAAAGAACCTATTTTTAAAGTTAAACGATAACAAATGGCACACCCTTTTCAAAAGGGCCACGAATTGCAATTAAAAATCTATCGCTGACATCTACTCCATCACTTGGCTAAGAAATCACTCTTTTTTTCTTTAAAATACAATGACTGAACCCACAATTCGAAAATGAATACATCTCCAACAAATAAGAAGCACCCATTTTTAAAGAAAAGAGCATACATGTAGACACTTCCAAAATCGAGCACATATTTCAACTAAAAAGGTAATTTTTCAAATGAAGCAAGGATTTTCAACATCCTATCACAAATATCAATTAAAAATTTAGGGCTTCTTCACAGTCACCAACCCACAAACGCAAAGAAATGGAGGAATTCTACAAAGGAATAATGAATTTTTTTTATTACATTTAATTTTATTCACCTCGCCATCAGCAGCACAAGTAATAATAGTTCGATCGTCAGAAAAGGGCATGAAGTTGGCTTGAAACACGTTATTATCATGACCCGAACGAAAGGAAAGCTTATCACGCCCAGTTTCCCAATCCCATAAAATCACCCGCAGGTCATCTGAGCCCGACACCAAAATGTCACCACCTGCATTGAAACTCAGCGTGTTTACACATCCATCGTGCTTCTCTAACTTCTTGTGAATTTCAAGCCTCGACACAAGATCCTAATAAATAAAAAACAACAGCCAAACACGCCCTTAATTAATTATAATAGCGAAATATAATGTGAAAAGTGGTATCGGTGAGTGACCTCGGAAGCGGCGAAGCGGTGAGCGAAATTGCGAGTGGAGAGTTGGCCGAGTTCGCGTTTCCCAACATTAACTACTGCTTGATCGATGTCCGCGCTGCTTCTTTTTTTCATCTTCTGGGTATGATAGGTGAGTTGATGACTCGGTGAATCGGAACGGGTTGAGTCGAGTAGAATCCTGCAAGTTCTGGCTTTCTATTGAAGAAGAGAGCGGTTTCCATCGTTATTTTTATTTTCCTACATGCTTGATAGTGTTTTTTATTATTGTTGTTGTTGTTGTTTACTGTAAGTTTCAATTACACCATTGATTTTCTATTGTAATTGCAATCTAAGCCTTATATCAAATAATTGTTCCCGGCAAGGCTATTACGGCAAGAATCTCAAAGATATTTCTTTTGGTTTTTTATATTTTTTCTTCTCTCATAAAATGTGTGGATTCTGCGGTGTTAGGCATCGTTATTATTCTTGCTTTAAGATGCTTTAAAATTTTATTTTTTTTGAAAATATATTAAATTAATATTTTTTATTTTTTATTTTATGATTTTGATGTGTTAATAAAAATAAAAAAAATATTTTAATATATTTTTAAACAAAAAATTATTTTGAAAAGTGTCATGCCTCATAATTTCAACCACCTTAAACTAAAGTTTTTTTTAAAAAAAAAGAGAGACACCTTTGATTAAAATTGGGTGGTAATTGCAAGTTGAATGAAGCTTAAAAGGTTAATACTATATCAGTTATGATGTATTAATGGTGCAATTGCAAGTTTTGATAAATGATTTAAAGGTTTGTTATTATCACTCTTGCTATATATCAAGGTTCAAGCCCTGTGGTTGCTCATATGATGGCCACTGGAGGCTTACATGGTCGTTAACTTCAGGGCCCGTGGGATTAATCGAGGTGCGCGCAAGCTGGCCCGGACACCCACGTTAAACTAAAAAAAAATTAGATTTTGTCATGAACCTATAAAATCACGAGTAGAAGAATGAGAAGAGAGACAAAAAACTAAAAATCATAACTGCAAACGTGATTGGTGACTGAAATAAACCATTCAATCTCTCTTAGCAATTTCTTTTGGTGTAGTTTCTAAGTAAATAAAGAATGAAAAGATTTATATTTCATATTGAAAAAAAAAAAAAACTTCCTTCTAAGTGTTTACAAATGTAAGTTTCTATTGTGTAGTAAATTAAGTCAAAGCTATGGTGAATAGGTTTTTCTAATGAGTTATTTGATGCTATTATATAGATTTTTATAATATCAAAAGATGATATTTGGGACGTGGGTAGTTGAAACTTAATTTGTCATCAAGATTAATTTTTTTAAGTTTATTTCTATTAATTTTGATATTTGTCACTATTGGGATAAAACTGAAATATCAAGAAAAAAAGACTAAGGAAAGAAAAAATATGTTTTTGTGTGTCTTTTTTCTCTGCGTAGTAACAAGTTTATATAGACATGAAACATTATGATAAAACTATATGACTGTTAATAAGAAAGTTATATTTTGAATTATTTTAAAGTGTGGGGGTGTGTAGCTTGTTATAAAATTTATAATCCTCAAAGAACAAAATTATGACCTAGAGGTCTTAAAAGTGTTTTTGTTGGTTATGCACAAAAATCAAAAGCTTATAAGCTTTTGGATTTAGAAGCTAATGTGATAAATTTATACATGTTGAATTTATCAACAATAAATTCACAAGTGATTCAAATGTGCAAGAACCAGATCTAACAATGACGACTCTCGACTCAACTTTAAGTGAAAAAATAAAAACCCAGAAGTAACAGGTTCGAGTGAACCTAGAAAGAGTCAAAGATTTAAAAAGGAAAAACACTTAGATACATATTTCATTTCTAATGATGTAATTGTATTTTTAGTGGAATGTGATAGAAATACAGTATTGAAAATGACACATATGATCCTAAATATGGAAGATAATCCAAAGACATTTCGTAAAGTTATGTCTTCTAAAGATATTGTCTTTTGAAAAAAACGGTAAATAATAAAATGGATTCGATATTATCTAACAATACTTGAGTCCTAATAGATTTACCTTCAACTTCTAAGCTATTAAGATGTAAGTATGTGTTCAGAAGAAAATACAATATTAATGATTTTATACAAACCTTCAAGGCAATATTAGTTGTCAAAGGCTTTACTTAAAAGGAAAGTGTAGATTATTTCAACATTTATTTTTTGGTGACAAGAATTACATATATTAGAGTTTTATTTGTTTTAGCATTGATTTATAAATTGTATATTCATCAAATGGATGTTAAGAAGACTTTTTTAAATGAAAATTTAAATGAGAAAGTGTATATATAGAAATCAAAGAGATTTATACTTTATGAAAGTGAGAAAAAAAGTCTATAAATTAGCAAAGTCTTTATATGATTTAAAGAAAGCTCTGAAACAATGACATGAAAAGTTTGATAAGATAATTTTGTTAAATGGTTTTCATTATAATAGTGCTTCAGTCTCTTTTTTTTTAAAAAAATTTCAGAAATTTAAAGAGTTTAGTTATATCTTAAAGATGTTGTTTCTATGTGGGATAAATAAATAATGTTTTTATTCCTCTAAACCAATCAATTTTATTCTTTATTTGTTTTCATACCCATACAATATACTAATATACTAATAGTTTCACCATCTATATGACTCTATTAGATTATTCAGGGTTTTGATGAAATCTATTGTGCTGGAATTAAGTTGCTTGCCAAAACAAAAGAGTGTGTTACAAGGCAAGGTTTATTTGCACCATAAAATTCCTCCGCCCATTATCTAATAGAATTATTTACATTCCAGTGATATAATTATAGATTTTTTTCCTTACCTTTTTTTTTCTTGAATTCAAAACATAAACCATTGTTAAAAGAGGATATAAAACTATGTTTTTAAAAACTTAATATTTTGAATTGAAATAATTTTTCTTAAGAACCAAGCAATTAGAAATATAGTAAAGTAAGAGTATCAACTAAAAAAAATAAAAATATTTTAACGTCAACAAATTGATAGCAGGGTTTTGACTGGTTTAGATCTAGGTAGACTGAGTCACCGGGTAAACTTAGATTTTTAACCTAATTTGCTAGTTTTTTTCTTTTTTTTATTGTTTCTTCAACTAATCAGTATAAATCTTAAATTAACCAAGTTCTAGATTTATTCTTAAACCAACCTGAATTTAAAACAATGGAGACAAATTTCAATCTCACCACCAATAACATAACAAGCGAGTCTAAGTTTCAATTCAAAATAACTTTCATTTACAGAGTGCTTTCACTCTACCATTTTTGGAGTTTCATCTAGAACTTTGACTAAAGCACCTAATTGTTATTTTTAATAGAGCCATGAAGGTTTTATAATATTTGTATTAATCTAAGTTCTGTCTATGCTTTAAAATTTTGGACCGACCATAAGAACAAGAGTGTTTTATTATCCTTAATTCACTTGACGGTGTGCAATTTTTGGAAGTCCTATATGATCTTCAAACCTAATCACGCAATTGTCTTTCCTATCTTTCGTTTTCCATGCCACTTGTGATTCTGTTGTTCGCAAGCTCTCTCTCTCTCTCTCTCTCTCTTCTTTTAGGTTCCCAACTTCCCATTTAACAAACTCACCTGAGAAAACTCTTCAAGAAAACAAGCGGACACTTTCACGTTGTATATGTGTACACAGAAAATATTTCTCACAAAAACACAAATAATTTTGATCGGCTTTCTAAGGAAAACAGAAGATGGATTTCTCTCTTAAGAAATCATTCAAAGGCAATAGTTCTTTTAAACACATTAGGAGATTCTCTGGTGGCGGAGGGGGGGACAATAATTATAGCATCAGCCCTGAAGAGCTGCCTATTCTCCACCACCATCAATCAGATATTCCATATGACAATCAACAACGAACGTCAATAGGTTCAAATTACCATAATGAGGTCATTGTCAAGGTTGACAATGGAAATTCCAGCTCAGAAGACAGTTCTACTGATGTTGCTAAGGTTGACAGAGCACCAAGTTTTGATTTTACGCAAAATGGACAACAGGACGTGATGCAAGACCCGCCTTCGAGGCTAATCGGTCAGTTCTTGGAAAATCAGAAAACCTTTGGTGGCGGCGAGATTACATTGGACATGGACATGGAAATGGATGAACTAAAAGGTGACCGAGGATCATCACATGGAAGACACCTGCCTTCCTTTCCAGAATCATCACCGACTAAGCCATCCTCTAGAGAAATTCGTGTGTCCTTCGAACCGTCTCTCTCCGGAGGCAGCCTTAATGGTGCACTCGAATCTGTCAGAAGGCGATGCAAGGAGGACGGCTCAGTCAATTCTCATCAACGAAAACAAGAACAGGAACGCGAAGAAGTTTTGAAGTGCTCGTCGAATGCATCCTTTCGGAGACATGCCAATCCACTGTCAAGATTGAAAACTAAATCAAGACTTATAGATGACCCTTCACCACAGGAATTGGAGAGAATGTCAGGGAGGATACCAAAGTCTGGGCCAATGAGATCCGGGATGTTAAGTAGGGCGTTGTATGATGAGGATGATGAGGATCCATTAGAGGATGTGGACTTACCGGAAGAGTACAAGAAGGACAAGTTAAGTACATTGACTGTCCTCCAATGGTTGAGTTTGATTGTGATTTTAGCTGCACTGGTGTGTAGTCTTTCTATTCGTGATTTAAAGAAAGTGAAGATTTTGAACCTTAAGTTATGGAAATGGGAAGTTTTGTTGCTGGTTTTGATATGTGGAAGGTTGGTTTCAGGATGGGGGATTCATTTGATAGTGTTTTTCATTGAAAGAAATTTTTTGTTGCGGAAGAGGGTTTTGTATTTTGTGTATGGATTGAGAAAGGGAGTGCAGAATTGTTGGTGGTTAGGGCTTGTTTTGTTGGCATGGCACTTCTTATTTGATAAGAAGGTTCAAAGGGATACCAAAAGTGACTTTCTCGAATATGTTACTAAAATCTTGGTTTGTTTTTTGGTGGGGAATTTCATATGGTTGATTAAGACTTTGATGGTTAAGGTGCTTGCTTCTTCTTTCCATGTTAGCACTTATTTTGACAGGATTCAGGAGTCACTCTTCAATCAATTTGTGATAGAAACATTATCAGGTCCACCATTGATTGAAATACAAAAAGCTGAAGATGATGTAGAGAGGATTGCTGCCGAGGTCCGCAAGCTGCAGAATGCTGGGGTTACTATGCCTGCAGAACTCAAGGCATCTGTCTTCCCACCAGCAAAGAGTGGCAGGTTGAATCCCAATAGAGTAATGCAGAAAACTTTCACAGCAAAAAGCTTTAAATTTTCCGGGAAACTTTCACAAAAGGGGGAGAAAGAAGCGGATGATGGGATCACAATTGACCACTTACATAAACTTAATACCAAGAATATTTCAGCTTGGAATATGAAGAGGTTGATGAAAATTGTGCGGCATGGCTCATTGTCCACTTTAGATGAGCAGATACTAGGTGCTGCTACTGAGGACGAATCCACGACACATATCAGAAGCGAAAACGAGGCGAAAGTTGCAGCAAGAAAAATTTTTAATAATGTGGCTCGCCATGGATCAAAGTGAGCAGCTCATCACCTCATATTGATAATCCAATCTCATCGTTTAAATGATTTGACATTATCATACAATTTCGATTTTTTTTTGGCGATTTCCATATTTTTTGTTTCATTCTTAAGCACATTGACAGTTTTAATAGGAAGAAATTCTTATTTGCTTGACTGACTTGCTATATTTTCAATCTTCTCAGAGATTATAGATTATTTTGTTTGGCAGGTACATCTACTTGCATGATTTGATGCGCTTTTTGGAAGAAGATCAAGCTTTGAAGACAATGAGTTTCTTTGAAGAAGCATCTGAAACCAGCAGAATCGGTAAATCATCCCTGAAGAACTGGGTGGTGAGGTCTCGGTTGGAATCCTTCTACCCATCCCTAAGGTTGTACTAAAGTTACAAGATCTACAATGTAATCTCCATTTTCGCAGGTCAATGCTTTCAGGGAAAGAAGGGCACTTGCTCTAACATTGAATGATACAAAGACTGCTGTGAACAAGCTCCATCAGATGATAAACGCAATAGTTGGCATTGTTATAGTTGTAATCTCCCTAGTCATACTTGGAATTGCCAAGAGCAAATTTTTTGTGCTTCTAGGATCACAGGTTCTTGTTGTGTCCTTTGTTTTTGGAAATACTGCCAAGACATTGTTCGAGTCAATTATCTTCTTGTTCGTTATCCATCCATTTGACGTCGGAGATAGGTGTGAGATAGATGGAGTCCAGGTACACATCGAGTTCAGGCTCCATTCCTTTGTCTGTGTAGATCTGCATAATTTCTTTCATTTTATGATACTGTGTTACAATATAGCTTAATGTTCATTGTGTTTCAGCTGATAGTGGAGGAGATGAACATTCTAACAACTTTCTTCCTAAGAGCTGACAATCAGAAAGTCTTGTATCCTAATAGTGTTCTTGCAACCAAACCAATCGGCAATTACTATCGCAGTCCTGACATGGGCGATTCGGTTGAGTTCCACATCCACATATGCACTCCAGCCGAAAAAGTTGCTCTTATGAAGCAGAGAATAACAGGGTTAAGTTTCAGCAAGTAAAATCATTCCATTTGTTACCATCAAGAAAACCATCCTTTTTCTAACAATCTCTTCTTCTCTTGAATGCTAATGCAGTTACATTGAGGGCAAGAAAGAGCACTGGTATCCTGATCCTTCATTTGTATTCAAGGAAGTAGTAGATTTGAACAAGATGATGGTAGCAGTATGGATTAGGCATAGAATGAACCATCAAGACATGGCAGAGAAAACCAAAAGAAGAGCTCTTCTGCTAGAAGAGATGGTGAAAATATTCAGTGAGCTTGACATTCAATACCGATTATTTCCTATTGATATCAACATCCGTGCCATGCCTCCTCTTGACAAAAAGTATCTCCTGCCTTAGAGACTTGCATTTCTAATTGCAGCAATTTCCCATCGCTAAAATATATTTTTCTCTCTCGTTTTTCTAGTAACAGATAGTCAGGTTGGTGAGTTGAAGCATATTGAAAGGGTTAAGTGCCTCCTTAATTAATGTTCTTTTCAATAATGACATATGCAATATTAACATTTTGTCCCTCGTTAAACACAGAGCAAGGATCTTTGATTCTGCCCTATGGTATAGAGCTTCATCCTTAGAATCAAAGTTGATGATTGGTTGATAACTTGTGGTCTGGCACTGTACTCTCCTTTGTTCTTTCGTTAGACCCACAAACTGCTTTCATATCAAGATTATGCCCTTCTTCTTGCTATAGGCAGAATGCCAGCAGACATATTTCGGTTTCCTTTACTCTGTAAATGTAGTGGTCTATCACCTTTCCAATCCCAACCACAGATTCAGGCCATGTTAAATTTGGAGGTGCTTGGAAGAAAGATAATAGTTATGAATTAAAATGTTTTTTTAAAAAGTATATTAAAATAATATTTTTTTTATTTTTAAAAACTATTTTTGATATCAGCACATCAAAATAATTTAAAAATATAAAAAAAATAATTTTAAACAAAAACAAATTTTATTTTTTTCAAAAATACAATTTCAACCGCATTTCTAATCATTCCTTAACTTGAATCCAGATTTCTAAATGAAAAATAAAAAATGTATGTGATCCTTCAATCATGGTGGTTAGTTTGCTTGGAAACCTAGGTCCAAAGCTTAACTCATTTTAAATTTTTTATTAAATTAAATAAAATATTAATATGTAAAACCTTGCTAACCCAACAGGATTCTAGTGATTGAATTAACCAAATCAAATTAAATTGAGTTTATATCACCACCTTAAAAAATATCAAAACACTGATAATACTACAAAGTAAAAGTAAACAAAACACAATGATGCAAATTTGACCAAATATTGCAAACACAGTTATACTTGCCAAAATTATTATAAAAAATAATAAAAATTAAAGAACTCGCTATATCCCAAAAAAAAAAATGCCAACTTCATTGAATTTGTTTCTCTAAGTAAAACAATCACATGAATTTACAAATATTTTTTCATTTTATAGGCCAAATTAGAAGTGATTATTTTCAGTTCGGTTTAGTTTTTACCTATAAAAATAATAAAATTAAAATTTTGTAAAAAAACAAAATTCAACCAAAACCGATTTCAACCGACTTGTTTCAGTTTGATTATTTTATATTAAAAACTGAAAAAATCTATATTATTTTTTGAGGTTTTTTGGGACTTTATGATGGGCTTGTAATTCATGTTAATATTGTCTAATTTTGTTACAATATTCTAGAATATATTTAATTTTTTTGTCACTAAATATTCATTTATATTAAATTGTTAGTGTCAATCTTGTGTTTATTAATTTTTTTTCCACTGAATATTTATTTATATTAAATTAAATGTCAATCTTATGTTCACTATGTTGCAAGCCTTTCTAATATATTTTTGGTTTTGTTTAATTGAGCAAGACTCTTTATGCAAGAGAGTTTAAATAACAAATACTAAGTTAAAATTCAAATTACAAAACATTGTCTTTAATAAAAAAAAAACTACCAATCTTCTGGCTCAATCGATCGACCAATTAATCCACTTGTTTAAATCAGTTAACTGGTTCACATAAAAAATATGAATTTTATGAATTTTTCTTCCGAATATATTTTATGCATCAAAACATGCATCTTCATCAAACTTGTAAACTAAAAAAAAAAAAAAATACAATTAAAATCTTTAAAATTTATTATTCACACGTAAACTTATCATTGTTTAAAGAATTTGATTAAATGTCGGAGTTATGAATCACTACATCAATTATAATTTTATCAAGGTTCAAAATCATGATATTTGATTAAATATTATAATTCATAACAATAAAATTTTATTAAATATTACGGTTCTAAATTGTGATAAAATTTTAATTAATATGGTAATTTATAATTATGATATTTAATTAAATATTATGTTTCTAAACTATATTATTAATTAAATAATGCTGTTCTAGACCTTAATATTTTAAAAATAAACTATTTCACCGCAACTTTTATTCACGTGTTAATTCTGTATTTATTTGTATTTTGTGTACTAATGATCCAATTTATCCATTATATATCCCAAGGACGACTCCCTTAAAATCTCTCATTGTCATTCTTTTTTTCCTTAACAAATGCTGCTGTACTCTCACTTCACTTGCAGCACCGAAGCTCAGAGGCGCTGACACACTTCAAATTTGCGAGGGAAAATCAAATGCCGACGCCGAACTTATCGAGCTTAGTGCACGAACTCCGAGAACGAATCGCAGCAACTTCATCAACGCCACCAAACACCAACACCAACACAGCAGCAGAAAACGACTCCGCTCTAGAAATCCGATTCCGTGCTGTCCTTCCTAATCTCCTTCACGCCTATGTCGTTCCTTCTTCATCCGGTAACCACAAAAACGAAGATAAAACCTAAAACTTCAATTAATTCAATAATTTAATAAAATCGTTAATTAATTGATTTTTTACATAATCTTGTCGTAGCGAGCGAGCGAGAGGTGATTGCGGTGTTGAAATTGATTTCACACATAGCGAGGAATTTTCCTGGCGTGTTTTACCATGGTAAAGGGAGTGCCATTTTGCCTGTTATTGGTAGGGTTTTGCCGTTTTTCGCAGAGCCTGCGTTTCGGTGAGTGGTTTTTTATTTTCTTAGTGAATTTTATGTTATGTTTTTTTAAAACAACGTGTAGGAAATAAAGTTAGTTATATGATTTTATTGCTTCATATAGCGCGCGGCACGGAGTGATTTTTGATACCGTTGGATCTTTATTGTCCTTGCTTCGCACTGGAGCTCGAGATGCCTACTGTCAGTTTTTTATTGATGCAATGCTGTCTGTTGAAGGTAAAGGAAAAGGGAAGAAAGAAAGCAAGAAAGAAAAAAGGCTTTGTGTGAATGAATGTATTGATTTTATAGCGCTTTTGATATTTTCTTTCTGTGTGTATACAGATATATTGTACGTGGCGTCGTTTTCTGTTGAGAATAGAAATGTTCCGGAATCTGGTAGAATAATGTTGAAGTGTTTTTGCAAGTCATTTAGTGGGATTTTCGATGATCCTGCTTGTATTAGTGGTTTGCCGGCTAGTAGTAAACCTGATGATGGTGCGGGTGTTTTGATTAATGTGACGGGTACAGAGAGGTGGATGACTTTTGCGACTTGGATGGTTAAGCTTCTTAGCAAATGTGTGACTGAAGGGACGCTTTATGTGGAGGGACTCATTAGTTTGGCAAATGTTTCAGCTGCTTGTTCGCTGTTGTGTTTTGGAAATGCTGATTTGCATATGGTGAGTAGGGGATGTTCTACTAGTTGGAGGTGTTAGCTTGTTGTATGTAATGTGTTGTTTCTGTTTGATTTATTAAGTGTTGTTTGTTAAATCGTTTTGTGACAGTTGTCTGACAATTGAAATTTTGTGGAAGGCATGTTTTGACTTTGCCTGTGTCGTCACATCAGTCATAGATCATGATATTGTTCCTCATGAGAATATGATCAGGTCAATAGCTGCAATACTAAGTGAGGACAACGAGGGACCTTTTTTATTCAGGTATGTGCTTTGGCTTCAGATTCCTCACTTGGTGAAGTCTTGCTGTTGATGCATTGTTCAGTTAAAAAATTTAATGAGAGATGCTCTATTACGAAGTCCAATTTCTATGTAGTTGATCTTGATTCCCTTGCTATGGCCTGTTTGTGTAGATTGCATGGAAGTTCATATCCATGCTGAATAAAAAGCATCTATTCACTGTGTGACACAGCCAATCTTTATTCGGTTATTACTTTGTGAATGGGGGAACATTAGTTGCACTACCTACATGGGGTTTTTACTAAAGTGATTTAAACAATTACCTTAATAATGTTGCAGAAACATGGTGTATGATTCATCCTTGGGCAGTTGCCTCAATATATTGCATTCCAGTTGTTCAGATGCTATTGTAGAGATAACAGCTGCAGGCTTGATAAATGTCTTTCCTCAGTCAATGCAGAGAACCAAAAGCCAAGAGCTCAAGGTTAGTTTCCCAACATGTTCTTATATAGGCAAGCTGTTCATACTTGTGAGGCATCTTTTTTGTTTGTCTGTGTTTCTCACAGATATGCAGTCCAAATTGCTTGGGGAAGTGACTAAGACTGTCTATTGATGCATGATTTTTCCTCCAGGTAGCTTTGTGCCATTCATACTCACGGATTGCTAGAACATGCCCCCCTCATATTTGGAGGCCAGAATCTCTGATACAAATGCTTCGTTGTCCTGAACCCTTTTCTTCCTTGATTGATTGCTTTCATGTAGCTCTGTCCATTCTTGGTCCTGAACGTGTTGGAGGGAGGATGGAAAATAATGATGATGCAAGCTTATCAGTATCTGGTGATATAACAGTCCAGAACTCAAGTGTTGGCCAAAAGAGACATTCTCAGAATGTGGATACTATACAGACCAAACGCCGTAAGGTAGATGACGATGTTATGGCTTCTGATCCCAGTGTTCTGGCAGAGTGCAAGCTTCATTCCATAGTTAATTCTAAAAGAGAAGAAGAATATGCTGATTGTATGCATAAATCGCTTGTTTCATTCCTCAAACTTTTAAAGCCTCCTGCTAAACCTGATTCTTTAAGACCAGATGTTGCGCTAGCAGCTCTTAGCATGCTTTGCATTGCTTTCTGTAGATTTCCAACGACCTATCTGTCAATCTGTATCTTCCAGCAGATGCATGCGTGGATTCCTTGGATATGTGAGCAGGTAGGCTTGATATGTAAAGTTCTCATCAGTTTATCCACCATATTTTCCTAGTCATTGAATGAGATTCACATCATGCAGGCAGAGCGAGGAGGTTCAGTTGCACTTGATATTTCCAACTACCTGGAAGGAATTCACACCATGTTGCTTGTGCAAAGTAAGAAACAAGCCTACATTTCTTCAAAGTTTGCACTCAACTTTCATTAATTGTCAGGAATTTGTTGCTAGTTCTCTGAAAAAGTACGCTTACAATGTTTGATATTCTTTTCAATGAAGGATTAGACAATTCTTCAAATGTTGTTGCTTTCTGGCCAATAGACTTGCTGTAAAAGTCTCATTTATCTCCCATTCCAACTTCAATGGTCAGCAGTGCCATTTTGAAATCACTTGGGGGGTTTAGTTGTTAGAGACACAGAAAATGGCTAGGTCATATTTTGCATATATAATCTCATGCAGTTTTTATTAAAATTAGGAAAGCTCTAAATATTTTGTTTCTTTTCTTCAGAATTGAATTAATAACTTTGTAGTATCTGGCTGTTCCTTCTATTTTTCATGTTCTAATGATGATTGTTTCTCATTTAGGATGAAAGTAAGATGAGAATCGCGAGTTTCATTTTTGGTTTCATTTGAATTTCACTTTTGGTAATGCATACTGTGGAGTTTCTTTTGTTGGTCTCCTTCAAAACCTGAGGATGAAGAGAAGACGCATGTTTAGGTTTTGTCCTATTTCAATAGGTTCTGGATAAGATATGATTGAGCTGTTGCTGCATTGATATTAGTGAATCTGCTCTTTAGTCAATATTTTACTTTTTAGTTTGGTATCTCAAACTCTACTTGAATTTTTATATTAGCATGCGTGTTGTTATTCCATTTTGTGTCTCATGAAGCCATATGTTGTTTATTAGGCCCCTTTCTCATGGAGGACAAGCCTTTCAAATTTAAGGGTGACAGTACAGATCTTATGCATATCGTGCTAAAGCTTCCTTGGACTCATCCACATATGGTTATTGGTCCGCATCCTCCTTGGAAGACAAAATGTTTCTCCATCCAAGTTGTCTCCAAGCTTGGTTCTATCTTAAAAACTGAACATGCTCTGGAACTCTTGGATTTGGGTCTCAATGATGAAGCTGAAGAAGTTAGAATTGAAACTATAACTTCTATGCCAGTGATTGTCTTGTGGTCTGGCCTTGGTTTGCAAGCAGAAATGTTCAAAAGGCTTGAGTAAGTGAGGAATGAAATAGATTTGTCTAGTTCTTTATGTTATACAACATATAATTAAATATAACTGTCATTATGTGAGCTTGATTGTTGCTAAATTAGTTTGATGCTCCTTTCGCCTGAACTTGTAAATGCATCAACGTCTCATTGAATAGTTTGTTTGGTTATTGTTTCTCAATTTGCAGCTTGCTGGGGAAAGAGGAGAACATCAAAGTTAAGAGAAGCATTCCCTTCACTCTTGGTTTCTTGTCATGTTTTTACGGATCCTGTAGTATTGTTGATGGCCCACCTCTAGGTGAATGCAAGTTATTTATAGATATCAATAATGAGAAACATGGCAAGACAACTGATTATTTACAAGGATTCTGGTGCTCAAAGTGTGACAGAAGCATTGTGCACAACCATAAGGTACACTTGAAAATAATGCAACCACCTGATTTCCAAAGTGCAAGAGTGGGATTGAATAGCAATTTTCCTCAGCTCCAGTCCATGTTCTTTAAACTTCTTTATGATGAGTCTTCGGAAGAGGTTCAAGTTGCCTGTGTGAGAATTATTCGACGTATCCTTGTACATGGGTCTGAAGATATTTTAATTAAAACAAAATCTGAATGGATTAAATGTGTTGAGTTTTTACTACTGAACAAAAAGAAGGCACTGAGAGAGGCATTCTGCACTCAGATCAGTTCCTTCCTTGAAAGTCCTGTACTCAGTTGTTTATTTTTGAATGGAGATTCATACAATAAAACTAATGAGCAGAAGTTTTTGGGCCTAATGAAGCATGCTCTGTCAGCAGCTGAAGACCCACAAATCTTTGAGACTCTTCTGGAATGTGTATCCCAAATTATGATCGCAGTTGATATTCATAGTCAACTTTTCTTGTCTTGTCTTATTTTGTTGGTTGATCAGCTGGATCATCCACATGTGACAGTGAGAATGAGTGCATCAAGGTTAATACACAAATCTTGCTACTTTCATCTTAAAGGAGGATTTGAGCTAATCCTTTCAAAAGTAGTTCACATCAGAAATGAGCTGTTTGATTATCTAACTATGAGGTTCACAAGCCATCCAAAAATGGTCAGAGAGTTTGCAGAAGCTGTTTTTGGAGTTGAAACTGAAGAGCTTGTTGAGAAAATGATTCCCATTGTTCTTCCAAAGCTCGTGGTGTCTCAGCAGGATAACAATCGAGCAGTTCAGACATTATTTGAGTTAGCCAAGTGTTTAAACACTGACATGGTGCCTCTGATAGTTAATTGGCTACCAAAAGTGCTTGCCTTCGCTCTTCATCGAGCAGATAAGCAGGAGTTACTCTCAACTTTGCAGTTTTACCATGATCAGATTGGTTCGGATAACCAAGAAATTTTCGCAGCTGCATTACCTGCACTTTTAGATGAACTTGTCTGCTTTCTTGATGGTGGTGATTCAGTTGAGATAAACCAAAGGTATGGCTCTTTGAACTTGCTTACAATAAACAAATACAGAACTTGTGTGATTTATTTGTTTCTACTCTTTTCGTTATAATATTAAGAGATAGCTAATGATTTCAATACCCCAGCTTAAGAAGTGGCTACATCTTAGGCTGCACTCATCTTTGCAAATTTTGCACTCATTTATCTTAAAAACAAGGCCATTGTCGAGTACTGTATAAATGTCTCAGGCTGACAAGCAAGCTTTTGCAAGTTAGTGGCCTGAAAGTGGTTAATAATTACAAAAATATGGGATGATAGGATTGTCTCTCATGTCCCTCATGTCCTGAAAGTGGTTAATAATTACAAAAATATGGGATGATAGGATTGTCTCTCATGTCCCTGGGCTACTCTTATTAAAGACTGCCATAATGAGACATATCTAAGTAATGAACTCGTGCCAAACTTTCATTTAAGGAATCAAGTTCTTACACCTCTAGCTGAGATTTTACCTACATTGAGATTTGCTTTTCTTAATGCTTTTAATTTATTTGCAATCAACTGATGATTGTATGATGGTGCAAAATGGGTGATTTGTCATCTGCCCGCCATCATATTTTTGTTTACCTATGCAGGTTATCAAGAGTGCCTGACATGATAAAAGAAATTGCCAGAGTTCTGACAGGTGGTGAAGATCTACCAGGCTTTCTGAGGAATCATTTTGTTGGTCTCCTTAATGGCATTGATAGAAAAATGCTTCATGCAGAGGATCTTTTGCTGCAGAAACAAGCTTTGCGACGTATTAAAATGCTAATTGAAATGATGGGATCACAGCTTGGTACTTATGTGCCAAAATTAATGGTCCTTCTTATGCATGCTATTGATAAAGAATCACTGCAAAATGAGGGTCTATCCGTCTTGCACTTTTTCATAGAGCAATTGGCAAACAAGTCACCATCTAGCACTAAACATGTCATTTCTCAAGTTTTTGCTGCCCTTATTCCCTTCTTGGAGAGATACAAAGAAAATCCTTCTACACATTTGAACAAAGTAGTGAACATTTTGGAAGAACTTGTGTTAAAGAACAGAACCATCCTGAAGCAGCATATTCATGAATTTCCTCTATTACCTAGTATTCCTGAGCTAATGGAAGTGAACAAAGCTATTCAAGAAGCACGTGGGTCAATGACTTTGAAGGATCAATTGCGAGATGTTGTTGATGGTCTTAACCATGAGAACTTGAATGTTAGGTATATGGTGGTGTGTGAGTTAAGCAAGTTACTGAATCTGAGAAGGGGAGATATTACATCTCTGATCACTGGTGAAGTTGCTGCTGATATGGACATTTTGAGCTCGTTGATCACAGCCTTACTCAGAGGATGTGCAGAAGAATCAAGGACTGCAGTAGGACAGCGGCTGAAGTTGGTCTGTGCTGATTGTCTCGGAGCATTGGGTGCGGTTGACCCTGCTAAAGTAAAGGGAATTTCATCCCAGCGCTTTAAAATTGAATGTTCAGATGATGATCTTATCTTTGAGCTGATCCACAAACATTTGGCTAGGGCTTTTAGAGCTGCACCTGATACCATTGTTCAGGACTCAGCTGCACTGGCAATTCAAGAATTGCTTAAGATTGCAGGTTGTGAGGCATCACTGGATGGGACTACTTCCCTGTCACAAACCCTGAAGGACAAGAGTACTAAAAGTAGTAGTGGAATGAATACGAGGGGTCAGAGATTGTGGGACCGATTCTCTAATTATGTCAAAGAGATAATAGCCCCTTGTTTAACCTCTAGATTTCAGCTTCCAAATGTGGCTGACTCAGCATCAGTCGGGCCAATTTACCGGCCTTCCATGTCATTCAGAAGATGGATATTCTATTGGATAAAGAAACTTACTGCACATGCAACCGGATCTCGTGCAAGTATATTTAATGCTTGTAGAGCTCTAGTGCGGCATGATATGCAACTAGCAATTTATCTGCTGCCATATTTAGTTCTCAATGCTGTTTGTCATGGTACTGAGGAGGTGCGCCACAGCATAGCTGAGGAAATCCTATGTGTTCTTGATGCTGCTGCATCAGACAACAGTGGTGCTGCAGTTGGTGGGCAAAGTGAAGTTTGTATTCAAGCTGTTTTCACTCTCCTGGATAATCTTGGGCAATGGATGGATGATTTTGAACAAGAGTTAGCTCTTTCCCAATCTTTCCAATCACCTGCATCTAAGAAACAAGCATCCAAATCCAAGGGTCAAGGTTCAATTTCTTCGACAGATCAGGATCAACTCCTTGTACAGTGTAAGTATGTTTCAGAACTTTTAACTGCAATTCCAAAGCTAACACTTGCCAGGGCCTCCTTCAGGTGTCAGGCTTATGCAAGATCTTTGATGTACTTTGAGTCTCATGTGCGTGGAAAATCTGGCGCATTTAACCCAGCAGCTGAGAGAAGTGGCATATTTGAGGATGAAGATGTTTCATATTTGATGGAAATATACAGCTGCCTAGATGAGCCTGATGGTCTATCTGGCTTGGCATGTCTACGCAAATCATTAAGCTTGCAAGACCAGCTCTTAATAAATAAAAGAGCAGGAAACTGGGCTGAGGTTTTAACTTCTTGTGAGCAGGCTTTACAGATGGAGCCCTGTTCTGTTCAGCGGCATTCAGATGTCCTTAACTGTTTGCTGAACATGTGCCACCTTCAGGCTATGGTCACTCATGTGGATGGTTTAATTTCTAGGGTTCCACAATACAAGAAAACATGGTGCATGCAAGGTGTGCAAGCAGCATGGAGGCTGGGCAGGTGGGACTTGATGGATGAGTACATCAGCGGGGCTGATCATGATGGTTTACTTTGTAGTGGTTCTGAAAGTAATGCTTCCTTTGACATGGATGTTGCAAAGATTCTCCAGTCTATGATGAAGAAGGATCAGTTCTCAGTTGCTGAGAAGATTGCACTATCCAAACAAGCTCTGATTGCTCCTCTTGCTGCTGCTGGCATGGATTCTTACGTGCGGGCTTACCCATTTATCGTGAAACTTCACTTACTACGTGAATTGGAGGCCTTCCACACTCTTCTTGTTGATGATTCTTTCTTGGTCAAAAAATTCCATCTGGGTCATCTAGAATTCACTAAATTGATGGAGAATTGGGAACATCGGCTCAGATTTACTCAACCATCCCTTTGGGCAAGGGAGCCTCTTTTGGCTTTCCGAAGATTGGTATTTGGTGCCAGTAGTCTCGGTGCCCATGTTGGGATCTGCTGGCTTCAGTATGCAAAGCTTTGTCGCTTGGCTGGTCACTATGAGACAGCAAACCGAGCAATTCTCGAAGCCCAGGCCTCGGGTGCACCTAATGTTCACATGGAAAAGGCCAAGCTTCTGTGGAGTACTAGGCGATCAGATGGTGCCATTGCAGAGTTGCAGCAAACTCTCCTTCACATGCCTGAAAAGGTTGTAGGTGCTGCTGCTAGGTCTTCAATTACTAGCCTTTCATTGGTTCCATTGAATCCCCAACCTGCATTTTGTGATACTCAAGCTTCGAGTGAGAATCTAGATATTGCAAAGACTCTACTTTTATATTCCAGATGGATCCATTATACGGGTCAGAAACAAAAGGAAGATGTCATAACTCTTTATACCAGGGTGAGGGATCTGCAGCCTAAGTGGGAAAAAGGATTCTTCTATTTGGCTAGATATTGTGATGAGGTGCTTGTTGATGCCAGGAAACGTCAGGAAGACAATTATGAACTAGGTCCCAGACTGGTACCATTGACTTCCACTTCTATTTCTCCTTCAAACACTGAGAGGCGATGGTGGACTTCCGCACCTGATGTACTTTTATTCTATGCTAAGGGGCTGCATAGGGGCCACAAGAATCTCTTTCAAGCTCTTCCAAGATTGCTAACACTGTGGTTTGAATTTGGAAGCATTTATCAAAGATGTGGCTCATCGTCCAATCAAGAGTTGAAAAAGGTTCATGACAAGGTACTATAATGTTCAGGACCGATAGTATTGCTGTACTTTTTTTTCCTACATTTTAAAACGTGATCAATTATCTTCTGGCAGGTTATGAGTATTATGCGAGGCTGTTTGAAGGATTTGCCAACATATCAATGGTTAACAGTGCTGCCTCAATTAGTTTCTAGAATCTGCCACCAGAATGAAGATATTGTAAAGTTGGTCAAACGCATAATCACCTCTGTTATCCAGCAATACCCACAACAAGGCCTATGGATTATGGCAGCTGTTTCAAAATCTGCAGTCCCTTCAAGGCGGGAAGCGGCTGCAGCAATCATACAAGAAGCTAAAAAGGGGTTCAGCCAAGGAAACAATGGGAGCAATTTGTTTGTTCAGTTTGCTAGCTTGATTGATCATCTTATCAGATTGTGTTTCCACCCAGGCCAATCAAAAGCAAGGACTATTAATATTTCAACTGAATTCAGTGCCCTGAAAAGGATGATGCCACTGGAAATTATCATGCCAATTCAACAATCTCTCACTGTTAGTTTACCAACGTATGATGTGAATCTCACCGACCCCCTTACCTCTGTTATCTTTTCTGCTTCTGATCTTCCAACAATTTCAGGAATAGCTGACGAGGCTGAGATTCTTTCATCTCTTCAGCGACCTAAAAAAGTAAGCATCTCTATGCTGCTGATATCAGAGAGCTTGAATGTGATTTAGTTGCACAAGATCCTGTCTCCATTTACTTCTGGATTTATATTATGGTTCACTTGTTTGCAGCATGCCCATATAAACTTGGTGTCTATGGTCTTCCAATAATTTTGTTTGAGAAAAAACTTCAAGATCCCCTGTGTTATTACACGGGAGCTTGTTGAAAACTGAAAACTCATATAATTGAGAGGGAGGTGTTGCCCATATTTCATATTTGATGAAATGACTAGCTTAACTGAAATAATAAGCCAGTCACTCATAAAAAATGAAAAATACAGATAGCATAATTTTTTTTTTTCAATTTTGAGAATCAAGAAACAGATGTGACTGTTGAATTTGATCACAAGTTTGTCGCTCGTGTCAAGGGGAGTGAATTTCTATTTGTTAATAGATAAACATCCTGGTTTCCTTAATTTAACAAAAAAAAAAATACATGGTTTCTATTGAAGTTGTTATACTGCTCCAAATTAGCTTCGGAATCTGGATAGGTGGGGATTGTTTGTAGCTATCTTGGCACAGTTTTTTTCCCTCTCTCTCTCACCATTGAATTGAAGCTGTCATCCCATGTTCATTAATTTAAGTTGTCCTGATATTTTCCTTTGTGATTTGTTGTGATCATTTTCTCATCAACTGCTGTCATGTCCTGTTTCTTCAGATTGTTCTGTTGGGTAGTGACGGTATTGAACACCCATTCCTTTGCAAGCCCAAGGATGACCTTAGGAAAGATGCTCGTATGATGGAGTTCACTGCAATGATAAACCGGTTGTTGTCAAAATATCCTGAAAGCCGTCGGAGGAAACTTTACATTCGTACTTTTGCTGTAATTCCACTAACAGAAGACTGCGGTATGGTGGAATGGGTGCCCCACACCCGTGGACTCCGGCATATACTTCAAGACATATATATAAAATGTGGGAAATTTGACAGGCAGAAGACGAATCCTCAAATTAAACGGATCTATGATCAATGCCATGGTAAAATGCCAGAAGATGAGATGCTAAAAAATAAGATCCTTCCATTGTTCCCTCCAGTTTTCCACAAATGGTTCTTGACCACTTTTTCTGAGCCAGCTGCTTGGTTTAGGGCTCGGGTTGCTTATGCTCATACCACTGCAGTTTGGTCGATGGTTGGGCATATCGTGGGACTAGGAGATCGACATGGTGAAAACATTCTCTTTGACTCCACCACAGGTGATTGTGTCCATGTTGATTTCAGTTGTCTATTTGACAAAGGCTTGCAGTTGGAAAAACCTGAGCTAGTGCCTTTCAGGTTAACACAGGTAACAGGATTTTGCATGCGACTGTATTTTATCAAATTGCTAATGATTCTATCCATCTTCAATCATTTTATGATATTAACCCCTGCATTCTTATGCATGATTTAAGACCGCAATGAGTTCTCAATTGGATTCAACACCAATATAGAATGGGTTTTATGCAGTATTGGATAACATACCCAGAAGTATTTATAGTCTTGTCTATTTTTTTTTTCCGCATATGGTTTCGCAAACCTGGTTTCTTACTCCCTTGGGTACTGTTGGATTATTCCTGCAGAACATGATTGATGGCTTGGGCATCACGGGTTACGAGGGCATTTTCTTGAGGGTATGTGAAATCACTCTTTCAGTACTGAGGACACACAGGGAAACTTTAATGAGTGTTCTTGAAACTTTCATTCACGATCCTCTTGTGGAGTGGACAAAATCTCACAAATCCAGCGGGGTTGAAGTTCAGAACCCACATGCACAGGTTCCACTCTTCATCATTCACCTGTCATAGTTGTTTCAAGTTTAGCTATATTTATCCTCAATAATCTTTAATCATGTGCTTGAGGGTAATTATTATACAACCATAAAAACTAAAGCACGGTATGTTGAATATTGCAGCGAGCCATTAATAATATCGAAGCAAGGTTGCAAGGGGTGGTTGTTGGCGTTGGAGCGGCACCCTCTTTGCCTCTTGCCGTGGAAGGCCAGGCTCGTCGTTTAATTGCTGAAGCAGTGTCGCACAAAAATCTTGGGAAGATGTACATATGGTGGATGCCTTGGTTTTGATGAGTCCTTGCTTAAACTTTTTGACCAGGTATTTCACAGCCTATTGGAACATTTTCTACTTACCAACCATCTTTTGGAATATCTAAAAAAACCACTAAAATTAGACCAAATCCAAAAATTAATGGACATCTAGAATGCATCAAGAAAACTCTTATTTTTTGAAATATTTACCAGCTTGCATGGCATAAGAACGAAAAAACTGAAACTTGCGCGACATAGTTAAGTTATTGTTTACCAGCATGCTTGGCATAAGAATGAAAACTCTTAACACTGCTATGACTTCCTGATCCACAAACCACCGTGCTCTCTGCTGGAATCACGTAACTATAGGTGGGTTATTACTTACAGGAAGAGTGGGAGAGGGGAGGAGAGGGTGAGTGAAGTCAGGAGAAAGAAGATGAGAGAGTGCATCAAGAGCAATTGATTCCGGTGATGATGCTACAAATTTCTTGATCAAACGGTTAGTAGATGAAGTCGCTCCTTTGGTGATGGTGGGGACTCCTGCAGAGAAGAAGCGCTGGACTTCTTTGCTAGTTGCTGCTAAACTTTGGTTGATAAATCCTGTGGTGGTGGCGGCTGTGAAAATAAGATAGTGGTTGTTGACGGTGGCTGATGTGGTGTTGGTTCCATGGTACGAGCGAGGTTGTTTATCTTTTGGTGACACCACACTTGCGTGTCCATAGTTAGAACTGGAACTTACAAAAACAGGGAGGTACGTAGGAGGGTTGGAGGAGCTTGCACGTTGAAAGGTTTTTATTTTATTTGTGTGTGTGTGTGTGTAATGTCAACTGTGAAGGCAGGAGTTATTGTGGGCTTTTTGAAAAGATTGTAATGGGTTGGATTTTACTAAAGGCTCAAATCATGATTAGAAACATAAGGCCCAACCAAATTGTAAATTTGGGTCTTTCGATCTAATTATCCCATCACTAATAAAGTATAAATAGAATCAAAAGCTTTAAAATAAATATTTCAATAGAAAAAAGAAAAGAAAAGAAATATCTAGAAATATTGGAAGTAGATTTGGGGCTATCTAAAAATCAATCATTGAATGATGCATTTCTAAGACATTAACACGATCAAAAATACAAAAACGGTTAGAAGCAATAAAATATAACTTAAATCATATAAATTACACAATCATTTTTCATTCTAAATTAAAAAAATTATTTTCTTTTAATTACAAAGAAGATATTCGAATTTAAATTCTCTTGAAATAAAAAAATGACACTTTTCACCAATCTTGTTTTCAAAAATGTGGCATTTTCTCTCCTATTTAAAACTCCGACACCAAAAAGAAAGAAAGAAAAAACTCTTTAACTCAACGCAATACAAGGGAACATCAACAATAAAAGCAGAAATAAGCTCTCTCAATATAACACGTTCCAGGTTACAGCTCCCGGAGATCAAAAGTCTATTTTACAAACAAAACCACATTTTCTCCTCCCCATTTTCTTTTCTTTTCCCCAAAGTTTTTGAAACGAGGAGCTGCTAGAGTTACATGATTGTCACGCAGACATTGATATCTCATTTGAAAGGCGCGCCAAAAGATTGCAACTCTCCACAACTTAAATATATAGGTAGGATAATTTGGGAGCGATCGGTCCAAAAATGAACTAAGGGGTGTGTGTGTGTGTAAATTAATGGCTTGATGATGATCGGCATGACAAATAAAATATTGTACAGTAATGAGAAGGATGGAAAATGGTTGGTTATGAGCATCCGCAAGACTTCCCTTTACTTCCTCCTGAGCACAGATAGAAATCGGCCAGACGATTTCTCCTTGCGCCATTCACCACAATCCCCAACCTGCCATAAAAACTTGCAAGTCTTAGTGCTTGTGATGAACATGTACAGAAAGAGATATGATATATAAAGCCATTTGTAGCACAAAACAGAATTGCTAAATACCTCTTTTGCTATTTGTTGCAGGATCTCTATAATCTCCGAGAAGTCAGGCCTTAGAGCTGGATCCTGTTGCCAGCATTTTTCTAGCAGTTCGGCAAGCTTTGGTTGAGTATTCTTGGGTATGGTAGGCCGTAGACCCTGAAACCACGTGAATGAAAAGCACCACACAAATTCTTATAATCATGGACTCATCATATGAAATAGGGGAAAAATGCTTGTTGAAAATGATTTTTACCTTTTGAACCACTCCAACAGCTGCTTGTAAAGGGGTTAAGTATTCATATGGAATCTGGGAAGCCAAATATGCAAAAATGATCAATTTGCAAGATCAGAAATTAACTTACTGAAAAGCGAGGGGATATTATACCAAAATGACCAGCAGTACCTTTCCAGTTAACAACTCCCATAACACGATCCCAAAACTAAATACGTCAGCCTTATGGTCATACGGCTTGTGCTCAATGACCTTCAATGCAAGATAAAAGTTGTAAGAAAATGGCGAGATGAACCATTTAGAAGATGCATGGTGGTTACCACCAGCACAACTAATGATGCATCCAAGTTTCAACAAGAATCATGGGGGAGGGGAGGGTAAAGCTATGGTTTATTTAACAATGGTAAACAAGTGATCTCTCTCAGTGACAGCAATAAGCAAATTAAACACTAAGATTAATGTCAAGATAGTTTGCACGCTAGTACTGAGGAGGATATTGGTAAAGCTGGGAACACTTTCAGAATAAAGTGTAATGAAAACAAAGGCGCACCTCAGGAGCCATCCATCTATAGGTCCCAGTTTCCGCGGTCATAATTCCAGTCTGAGCTTTCACTCTGGCAACACCAAAATCAGCAACCTTGACTACCTGAAATGAAATGAACAGATGTTTCTTATAGATACACATACGGTACAAAGCTTCAGTTGAATTTGATTTATCTTCCTCAGTGATCATGATGAGAGTCGAAGACGTGTGGAGGAGGATGAAAAAGACTAGGTAAAAAACATCACTGAAGCTAATCGAATAGTAAACAAAGCACATGCTGAAAAAATTAAATACGGTAAAGAAGAATCTTACTTCATTTTCATCCAAGAGAAGATTTGCAGCCTTCAAATCCCTATGAATTATATTATTTTGGTGCAAGTAATCCATTCCTTTAGAAACATCTATTGCTACTTTAAGTAAATTTGGCAGCTTAAAAACACCCCCCTGCTTGTGTAGGTAGTCATAGACACTTCCTCCGTACATGAATTCTATTTAACAAAAAAGAAAAACAAAGAAAAATCAAGATACAAAATGTTGAATGGGAGATGAAAAATTAAAAGGAAAAAAAGAAAGAAATTCACACGAGGAATAAATAAACATAACAAATGTTTCAAAACTCATCGGCATTAATTTACCTGTTACAATGCACAAACTTGGAGGCTTGGTGCATGCACCGATAAATTGTACGACATTCTTATGTCGAACTTTCCTACAAGTTCAAAGAATATGTAAAAACAAGGAAATTAAAAACCAAAC
>Ga0307517_10002604_pt1 | contig 28719 bp, 46 predicted proteins | sample 23_EM_MG_FD_194515 | JGI IMG/M metagenome (GOLD analysis project Ga0307517, IMG submission 194515) | Populus trichocarpa ectomycorrhiza microbial communities from riparian zone in the Pacific Northwest, United States - 23_EM | ecosystem: Host-associated > Plants > Roots > Unclassified | place... | reverse complement strand
CGGGGACTGGCGGTCACGCACCGCCGTGTGGTGCAAGGTAGGTCTTTGAGCAAGTTTTCTTTTTCAGCATGGCGACACTAACTAATGAGGATGACATGTAATACATACATAACGAACTGCCACTGACCGGAAAATAAGTACGAAGGCAACTCCCCAACGTCCAAATCTAAATATATCAAAAATTTCGATACACCACCAACTTTCGCCTTACCTACCTAGTGTCCCGTGATGAACGAGAGAGTTCGAGCGGACCGTGGTCTGACGCCGAACCTAAAGGGCAACGGATGGCTGGGATCCTCTTAGAATGCACCCCATTCAGACCCTGGATCAGAGCCCAACCGTAGGTACTCGCAAGATAGACTCCGAGTTGGCATGATCAGTCCGCCACTTGCGGATCGCCGCCCGACTCCAAAGTTCGGCGAGAGGGCTTATCCCTATTTGACTGACGGGGCGGGTATAGAAATACCCGCAAACCCTTCCTCAAACACTGTTTCGATGGGGAGGGTTCCTTTCCCTCGCACAATAGCCTTTAGATTTTACCGAAGCTTCTTCCACGAACCAGTCGACGATCGCTGCAGCCGTTTGAAAAAAACACGGTATTTTTTGTTTACTTATGGTGGAGTTCGGCATCACCGGAATGCTCTGCAACCCGTCGCTTGGGAAACTGTAGTGGCAACTTGCATATCCCCCGTTCATCCATCAGATTTGGAAGCGAACCGCATTTTCGGTGGATGAGTCCACAGTATGCCGGACACTCTCGAGACATGGGTTTATTCTCAGGGGGAACGCGTTCATTGTAAAAGAGTGGCATGTGGAGGAGGATGGGGTCGGATATGGGACAGAGGTCTCACAGAATTATCGCCCAGACTGGCTGGTATTCGTTGACGAGTTCACAGCGAACTGGCTGACAGAGAAGATGGGCCCCAGCCTGGCATCGGACTTGTCGACGAGATGTTTTCATCTGTGGAACGCTGTACGTTTGTTTCTGTCGTCCCACCTTCCTTGCGCCGATGAGGCTCCTCAGTCCGTCTTCCAGGCTGTTCTTTCCCCTGACGATACCCTCCGCCTTGCAGCAGAAGATCATCTAAATACATCTCGGGAGTTTCGCGGGCTTCGAGACACCACGAACCCTTTCCCCCGGATCAAACTCGGTTATCGTCGTAGATGACGGTGCGGTGCGAAGATACGCAACCATTTGTTGCCTTGCACCGTTGGCCGCGTTTACGGCCTCTCTTCGATCCCATACTTCTGGGCTTCCCCCTGGCATCGTCCATGGGCGCCTTTTATTCCCGGGAACTGTAAGTCCCCCGTCCTGCAAAAATCGTAAAGTTTATCGCAGGCACGTGAGAGGTTCCCACGACCGACATGCGTCATACTCATCGGCGTCACCCGCCTCTCCCAGTAACCATCCTCCAAGTTCCCCCCCCCCATTGACGACGCGGCGGGGTTCCTCTATCTATGGTTTTCATGTATTTTGTTTAGTTGTTACATATTTTGAATATTATGCGGCCATGTTTCCCACACCCATTCTGCTGATGGGCCATCCGACGGCCTCAGTCCCGGGCTCTGCCGCTTGTCGGCCCTATGCTTTATTCATTCCAATTACTGTCAAGATGCCGGGCTCCGCATGTAACCAAAAAAAATTGTGCGTGCATTTTTTTTTTCGAAAACGAGCCATCGAATTGCAAGCGGCTGTAATCGGTAACCGGCCCAGTCAAAAATCAGACGACGTATGGCGAGACCGGGTGATGCCGGTGTAACCCCCTGGCATGCCCCCGATCCTACAGCAGGTTCCGTTCCGATAAACCGTTTCCTATGGGATACGATCCCAACTTGTTGTTTACCTTTTGGGTCCAACACCCAGGCGCCGCGGCATCACTCGTTTTTCGGTCTGCAGGGTCGTCAGCGACCCATGATTCGTATCAGGGATGTGCCGCCAGTTTTTGCGGATGACGTGGTAGTGCGAATGAACTGTGCCCTGGGGACCTAGCTCCGGGTGCCGGGCCCCATACTACCACCACAAGGTAAACAACAGATTGGGGCTGATCATCTGGAAGAAGGTCTATCGAAGTGAAACCTGCTGTAAACTCCCACAGATAACTCCAATGGGGATCGAGGTGGACGTTTTTCCACGACCGGCCTCAGGGGTCCGTCGCTAGGCTTGAGTTGTTATAGGTTTTTGGAGGCCACCCGGGACAGGTAAAATCTGCGTTTACGGTCTTTAAACCTATATCATTTCGCAGGTAGTATCCTCCTAACGGGTCCGGGGGGAGGTGGCGAATTGTGTATCGAACGGTTCCAAGACATGCATTGGACCAAGAGAGTCGTTCGACTCGTGACCGAGGCCACAAGCCCTTTCAAAACCTTCACTCGAGCTATCCACTATCCTGCACGGTGCCTCATCAACGATTCAGGCTACCACCCGTCGATGGAAGGAGAGGGGTCAACGGATGTCTCATCATTGCGTTCTTGATCTGGAGGTCTCAAGGTTTATCACACTCCAGTGGAGACGGCATGGGTTCCGAAGACAGGTGCGGAAAGTTGCTCATAAAGTCTCGAGTCCGCGTTGTAAATACCTACCCGGTTACAAGGGATCAGGTGAAGTCTGGTGAGGTAGAATTTTATTCCGCGACGGCGTCGTCTGGGCTGGTTTTTCATCATTGATGAAGCCGCCCGTCCGTGCCCCCATTATCATCGCCATTAGGCCCACCGGCGCCATCATCATTGACCCTATTTTTTCTTGCCGTCAACAACCCCCTCCAACTTGGTCGGATTGGTATGGCACTTAACCGACGCTCGCTAACGTTTGAAACACTCGGCAAGTGCGAAGAACCACGGTTGCATTGGCTACAGTTCCGGGTGTGCTTCGGTTCTCCCACCTTGTCGTTCAGGCCCCAGTGGGTTCACCCAGTGGTAACCCTCAGCCCCCCCCCCCCCCTTCGTCGCATACCCGTCGTGCGATATAAAAGGTATGCAGGCACGCGTGCTCTCGTTCCTCACGGCCCCGTCACCGCTCATAGATGGGTTCTTTCCTCGGCGTCGTCCGCGTTCTTTTTATCTGCCTCTTCGTGGCCGGCGTTGATGCCAAAAACACGTGCCGAGAGCCTAAGGTCCGGCGCGAATGGAGGACGTTTACGGCTTGTGAAAAGGCAGAGTGGATCCGTTCAGTGAAGGTACTCATCTCATGATTCTCCTGTTGCTCAAGACGCTGACCGGTGACCATTAGTGTCTCGCTGCTCACCCTCACGATCCCAAACTGGCGCCGTCTGTTCCGGTCAACATATCACTGATCCCACCAATCAATGAAACCAGCTCTTTCTACGATGGTATGCAGTAGCTGAACTTTGGTCGCTTGTGGATACTTACGCATTTGGTTTAGACCTCATCTATGCGCATATGGACCTTAACTCCAGGGTGCGTTCGGTATTCACTGCTCCTTCACAATTTTTAACCCAATGAATAGATTCACTGGACGGGAATGTTCTTCCCATGGCACAGATATTTTCTCCAATACTTCGAAGATGTGCTCGTGGAAAAGTGCGGTTACAATGGAACGACGCCCTATTGGGATTGGACACAAGGTATTCTCAGCGCAGTTGCACATTCAGGAGACCCTGGTGTCACGACTGGGCTCGTTTTGACAATTTTCATCTAGATGCACATGACCTTTACAACTCTGACATGTTTGATGGTTCACCTTCCGGCGTTGGTGGCTGGGGTGACCCCGCCAACGATTATCAAATTTCTACCGGCGGGTTCAAAGACCTAATCGTGGCGTATCCAACTCCCCACCACATCAGGAGGGACTTCGCGCTTCGCCCATTTACTAACCCCAACCTTCCTCCCCTGTTTACGGATCCAACAGCTCCTCTCCCTCCAAAGGATTTGATGATAAATACGACTATGACCAAGGAGAGCGTGACTTATTCGGTAAACAACTTTGAGGGAGATTTCATCGGATTTCACACGTACGTTGAGTCGCCGAGTGTGAGTTCAACTTCACCACCCCTGCTTTTCGGCCGTCCTGACCTATCCGTATAGGGCCTTCATGGCGGCGCCCATCTCATTTTGTCTGGGTGAGCTAGCTTCGGGATCTTTGCCCCGTCCGGTATTTGTGACGAACTTCCTTAGTGAAATGACTGGCTTCTGTCCCAACGGCACTGGCCCCCCAGCCTGTGTTATGGGACCAAAGTGGTCTCCGAACGACCCCCTGTTCTACATGCACCATGCGGTCCGTGTTACCTCTGCTGCTCGTTTCAATGGATCCCCTTCGCCTCACCACATGGCTGCATAGATGATTGACAAGATCTGGCACGACTGGCAGGAGAAAAGTCCCAAGAACAAGTATTCGTATGGAGGAGGCACCATCTCACCTATTCCCAGCTTTACGAACTACACGAAATTCCCAACCGGCCTTCCTCCGTTCCTGAATGTGAGCGCTTCATCCGATCTCGAAAGAACGTACATAATTATAGTGTCTGATACACTTTTTTCGCCTCCCAGCTTGGTAGCCCGATCCCTGGTGACGGATTATGGAACGTTAGAGTTTCGGATGTGATTGACACAAAAGGAGATACGCTGTGCTATACCTATGCTTAGGCGTCGGCGGACACCTTGGATGGTTGGTCAAACGTATCGGGTACGACTCTCAAGCCAGATTTCTATTCTGATGGGTCGGAGCTGTATTTGGATCTTCACTTTTGTACGCTGTACTCATGCGCGAGCTCCACAAAGTAGGCACGACGTCCTTGACTTCTTCACATCTGCGATTTGAGACGGCGTGCTTTCAAATGGTTCGGTGATGCGGTCGGCAATCACAGCGATGCTCGCGCCACTGGTCCCGCCATCCGCAGAGACTCTCAAACTCGTCACCGAACCCCCCATGTTGGATAAATGAGAGTGGAAGGTATTTCCAGGCCACGCCCAGGTGACATGTTCGAGTAAGTCATCCGCCGACGAGAACGATCAGGTTGGAGTCCGATGATGCCCAAATCCGAGCCTATCTTCCTTTGGGTACCTGTTCACTGACACCGGGCCGGGGTTGGATCCCCCTGCTCGATTGTCTTCAAGGCCGCAGAGTCACCGGGTTCAAACTCAAACACCTCGAGGTGGAGGTGGATCGCAGTGGTTGGGTTGCCTGGCACGATATGACTGAGGACAAAAGTCCTTCGGTTGAAGTACTCGAGACTGGCTTTACGGTAACCTCGTTCGTTCGTCACCCTTCCATCTCTGAGCCCAGTTTCTATCTTTTTCGCACCCACCGTCATATCCAATCGCGCACAAACGTTCAGCACTGCCAACTTATGGTACAGGCGACTAAGTTGTGACTAGGGGGACTATATATCTAATATACAGTAGCATACATGCGTACACACGGACGGATGGGTACGTAAGGACCGGCGCGGTCGATTATACATGCACTGATCTTATACATACCAGTAAAGCAGGGGGACGAAGGTAAACCAGGCGAAGGAAAGCACAACCAAGCGGAAAGCAAAGGCAATCAAAACACACCGAAAGGTAGACAAACGATAAATATCCCGGCAGAACACAAGAGGAGTCCTTAGTTAACCCGGTCCTTGAGGCAGTTGACCTGCTCCCGCAAATCGTCGAGGTTCTTGTTCTTAGTAGCGAGGTCTTCGTTGGCAATATCCAGCTCTTGTTGAATCTCCCGTATTCGTTCCTGACGTCCCGAGCGCGGTTCGACCGATTTACTACGGGGAGGGAGAGACCCGGATGGCTGGCAAGGGCTGAGGAGTATCGATAGGTGGGTATTGTCAATGTCGGGAGGAGCGGAAGAGGGGCGATCTGTTGAACGGCTGATCCCAGCTCCTTCGGAGTTAGGATGTGTTGGATCGTTCCCTGAAGGCTCAGCGTTCATCGAAGAGTTGTTTGGGGCAGGGGGCTGAGTGTGACCAAGGTAAAACTCGAAGTCGGAAAGGCGATCGTGGTCTTGGTGTTCGTGAGGGAGCGCAGAGGGGAAGTGAAGAGGTGTGGACGAGATGTCCATGTCTCGCTCTCCGGAGCTCCGGACACTAAAATCACCCGGGGAGACAGTGGGTAGTGCGGGAGACTGGGGTGTAGGGGAACGGATAAACGAAATCGGAGATGCCCCTGATACAGAGGATGCAATAGCGCGAAGTTCTGAGAGCTCACGTTCAAGGCGTTCGTTTATACGTGTTAACCTTGGACAATTGATGAGAGCAGGGCAGAAAACGGAGGGGGTGTCCTCACCTGATACATTCATGCTCAACACGGAGGATGTGCTGGAAGTCAGGCTGGGTCTCGTTGGGTGATGGTTGTGGGGAAGGTGGTTTAGGGGGTAGCTGGTCCCGGGGAAGAGGGTGTGGGACTGGCGGTACTTCGCTATCGTCCGATGTGGAAGGAGGGTTGGCTGAGGGAGGGTCGGACCTTGTGTCTGTAGGTTTCCTCCTTGATCTAAGGGTATCCCGTGTGAATCGCCTCTCTTTTTTAAACCCACTGACCGCATCTGAGATTAGGTCAACACGAGCCTGGAGGTCTTCAATGGCGTTTGTGACCCCCCCTTTCGGGGAAAGTCTTGTTCGTGTGGGAATCACCAGTGGATGTGTAGAATCGAAGGCCTCGGCTTCCGGGGGAGGTGAAGTCTGAACCGCAACTGACATAAATCGTGAGGAATGTTTATCCTTCAGCGTCTGAGGCACCAGTGATGCTATTAGAGCAGGAATTATGGCGGGGGCGGGCGACTTACACGATTATTTAGTTCGCGGACATCTTGTTCCAAGAGATGATTATGTTCCTCTGCTATACTCAAGGAGTGAACCACCTCTGAAAGGGGCACTTCCAGTAGGTTTGGGTGTAGCGCTTCAATTAGGCTGGGTTTCGGAAGGATCGGTTTGACGTCCGCAATATGTTGATGGTCGCGACTCTCCAGTTCGGCTTCCCTGCGAGCGACCTGAGCTTCCAGTGTCAATATAGTTTCGTGTGCGTTGTGAAGCGCCTCCGAGGCTTGTTTGTACCGGCCGCGTTCAACAGCGAGAGCGTAGAGCAACGCCTCCATCCTCGGGGGTATGATCGGTACTGGGGTGAAACTAATGAGCCCAGTCGAGCGCCCTGGGCAGGATATTTAGACAGAGCACGCAGACCTTGTGGTGTAACTTACCCGCTGGGGTAGGTAAGTACATCCTGGCAGATGGCCACCTGTCAAAGTTGCCCTTGGATCTCTCGACTGGAACCGAGTTGAACGTTCGAACGGAGATAAACCAGAACAGCGGAGGCGGTCCAGTCCAAATGAACTTACCTCTTTTAATCAACAATTCTACTACCTCTTTCATCTCATCCTTCTCTCTCTGAAGTTCTTGAATGAGATTTATCCACAGATACTTGTCATTTTTCCTCCGTTCGGCGTCCAGTTCAGCTTGGAGAGTGTCGAGAGTGTCGAGCGCAGTTAAAAGTCTTGTGTTCAGTCTCGCATTGAACGCAAGGGATACCTCGAGTTGCGAAGTCAAGATGGTAATCTGGGCAATGCGATCAATGTGGGTCTCGAAGTGGGTGTGGCATGGAAGTGGACCGACGGACTTGATCGGTTTGTCGGGTCACCAGGGTCCTTAAATCTGGCGGTTTCATTGGGCCACAAGCAAAACACAGCAGATATTCGACAAAACAGCAAATAGCGACAGAAGAAAGATAGCAGATGTACAGCAGCAGCGAGAGCAAGGAAATAGAAATGGACACATCAACTCAACCCGTTATCCCACACTCAAGACGTCAACTAGAAACATTCGGCAGTTCACGAAGATTTTAAGCTCCGACAAGGAGTGTGATGTGACCGAGTCCCGTGATATCCCGTGATCATCTGGTAACGCGTCATTTGCGACGCGCTCATCGGTTGTAGATGTCCCACGACGACGAGGTCTACACGTCGGATCCCGATGAACTCGAGATTTTCCTTGCAACAATGCCAGATTATTGGCGGACAAAATCGCCTTTTACGCCTCCCCAGATCACAGACAATACGAACATACGGTTGACCCAGAAACCGGTTCCAAGCTCTCAATCCTTGGATGATTCACCTCGTCCGCGGAAACGAATGAAGGTGAGTTCTGCGGGAGCGAACTTTTAGTAGATAGGGAAAGTTGATTCAGTTTTAGCTTCACGGGACGCCGTCAACTTCCAGCCTACCTCTGCGAGACAACCTGTTTACATCCCCCCTGCCCCCATCATCAAGAACATCTAGTTTTAGAGACGATTCTTCAGTCTCAAGTATCCCTCGTGTTCCGAGCACCCACCTGAAGCGGTTGAAAGAGCTGGAACCATCCGACGACGTCGAAATGGATGACGAATACCTCCTGTCCATAGGACCTTATCGGTCACTTGATGCTCCCTCTACGCCAGCTTCAAACTCTCCCTCATCACCGTCCTCACGTCAGGCATCACAGGATCCTCCTGATCTCGCTGGACCTCTTTCTTCTCGTGGCACGTCACCGGATGTCACATCCTCTCCTTTTGAGCTTTCTAGGCGCATCAGTGGCGTTTCATCGCACACTTCCGCCAGAAATCCGCCGCCCGTCCCAGGCATTCGGCGGTTATCGATGCCAGAACCAGAGTTTGGTGATACTGAACCTCGGCCTGGCCCTGAAGATGCGGAAGGATCCACACGTCGATGGTCTTTTCGATCAAGGAAGGCCAATCAACTCCAGCCATATAGGTTCGATCGTTTACAGTACAAACAACAACTACGGGGGAATCCCGATGCTGTAATACATGCGCTGAGCCCAAACCGACGGAGGTCGTCTCCGGGGTCAACAATGGACCAAGATTTTATCGCAGATGACGATGAAGAAAATACGCAAGAAACTGGCGGATTATCCGGACCCACCATTACCGGAGAAGAGGAAAGCCAGTCTCAGTCTAGGGACAGTCATCATCCCCGCCGGCGTTTTCCCTCTCTAAGAGCCAGCCCTCCTGCGCAGCCACCTCCACAATGGTATCTTGACGGAATGAAGGAGATTTCTGATACAGACAGCGACAACGACGAGATGGTCGGATACCTTGTCGGCCGCTCTCACAAGCAGTCAGCTGCTGACGTCGACAATAATGGCGAACCACCTGCAGTGAGTGGCAGGTGATCGCCCGCAATTCTGCGGATCCTGATCCACCCTTTAGAATACACAGGAATCGGATGACCACCCGAGGAAGAGGCGGAAGCGGCGCCCTAAACCCCCACCATGGTTTTGCCATGTCGAAAAGCCAGGATCTCGATCGCCCGACCCTCCACCACCGAACGGTCGCAACTCGCGCGACCAGAGTATGGAAGGCGTAGGAACCCCGCCTTTTGATTTCGGGTCCCCATCTCCGGGTTCTTTGTCTGATGATCGCTCGCGGTCGACTTCCCCTCACCCACCCCCTCGCCGACGAAGGCCGTCTGCCTCGGTCGAACCCTCAGATCCTTCGGAGACAGATCAGGAAACCGGACTTAGCAAGAAAGAACTTCGAGCACTCCGTCGTATGCTGCCTGCCGGAATGATCCAGAAACAACTGCATCAGCCACCACCGTCGGGGCGTTCACGTTCCACAACAGAACCACCCCCACCCGAACGCAGCCCATCCCCATCCCAAGTCATCCCAGGGAGGGCCAGGACGCGTCACGTAAACTTTGGAACAGCCCCTACCCATGTGATCAAAGGGGACTCGGAGAGTTCTGATGAAAGGCGGTCATTAATAAGCGTCAGTTCCTCTGGTCGCTCGATTTCAGACGTCGAGGAATTACGCTCTCGCACGTTTCCCGGCGTTTTGGACTTGACTCTCGACTCTTCCGATGAATCAAAAGTCTCAGACGTGGAGGATGACAGCGTCGATGACGCTGACATTGGTGCCTGGATTCACCGGGAGCCATCAAACCTTCGACCTGATCGTGGTGATTTCGGAGAAGCTGAGGAGGGGGATCTCATCGACCGCATGCTTTCAAGGACCATTGTGTCAAGGCGACGTACAAAGAAGCCGACGAAGAACGCGACGCTTAATTTACCTGTCGTGAAACGTGGCCACCCAAAACGCAAGAAACCAACAAACATTTATGTTAACGGTTCCAGACCACACCAGCGCTCGCGGCAGCTGCGCATTCCCGACCTTTTTGGAACGGGGCAAGTGAACAAAAGAGCTCGCGATGAGACCGACCGGAGGTCTGTCCCTCGCGAAGGCAGAAGGACGCACGGTTAGCTCTCTCCTTTTCCTTCAGATGTTCCTGGATACTAAGCCTCACCTTCCATAGATACGCCAAGACGCGCTGGGAACACGGACAAGGGCCATTCTACGGGAAACCCAACGTCGTCGAGGAAGAAACGGCCGAGCGCACAAATGCATCAAAATCACTTTCCGACAACAGCAACTCGCATCATGACCGGCAGGCAACATTTAAACGCCATGAGCCTTGAGCTTGAGGAAGAGCCTGAACATGTACCGCACCAGCGATCTTACTCCCCTGGCAATTCCCAACAAGATACCCCCGTCTACTCCGTTTTGGAGACCACTCACTACCGCGCGATACACCCTTCAGAGTTCAGAGTCCTCCCACCAAATATATCGTTTGGCCCCAACACATACCTTGGTCGAGGGTGGTTACGGGACCTCCTCGCGGAGCTCTCTGGTCAAGACGCGATCGCTCCACCACCATTTCTCATCCAGGGGGTGGAACTTGATTCAATGATGGATGTTGAAGATTTTGCGAAGGTGTTCGTATCGACGGTTGATCGATTGTTGGCAACACTTCAAATTGGAACGGCAAAGCTCATGGTTGATTGGAATGAGTGGCAGAACACTCTCCATCCATTATTTCGATTGTTTACCTGGATGGCTTCAGGAGGTTATTCGATCACAGAATCTCTCCGCAACGATGCCCTCGAACGCGCTTCCCGGCTAGCAACCCATTTGGACGCGGAACTGGAGCGCATATCTGCTATGGAGACCAAGGCGTTCCTGCTTACGGCCCGCTGGGTCTCTTTCGAATTACTCCTGCGCGTACACGCTTGTAGTGCATCGGGTTCCGTTCCCCTACGCACCCTCAGCATAGCACTAGTCAAACATCTCTTCCAACCGGCCTTCCTCAAACCCGCAGCGTCGGCATTCCCGGACCCTACTGTCATCGAAGCGCTCGATCCCTCACAAATACTCTTCCAAGTGTGGATCTGCCTCTTTCACACCCTCGAGCATTTGGCCAAATGGTTTCATGAGCCGGCAGGAGATGGGGTGACGTCACCGGATACACATCCTATCTGGCAGTTGGTTCGGTCCGCTTGGGAATCAGAGAAACTCTCCGACTTGGACGCGAGCGAGAAATGCTGGAGTTCGATCTTCAACCTTTGCGCCATCTCTCAATTCTCGCTCCTCGGGACCAGCTCCGAAGTCCCCCACCTTTCCGCATGTTGGGATGTGGTCCTCCTCGCCCTTCGTCGTATTCGTTTGGTAACGAGGCAAACGGATGACTCCCAAATTCCACGGCGCCGGGTAATCAAACGGGACCAGTACATCCGACTACTATTCTCAAGGTGTTTCTTTCTGAGGAAGCCGTGGTTGTGGAATCTCAAAGATGCCTCTGCTTTGTTCGGGTTACTTTCTGATGTCTTCAAGAACAGAAAGTTTTCCAACTTGAACGGAGAGGCATCTGATTTCCCGAGTTTTGTACGGCACGACGACATGTCGCTTCTATCGGAGTACAGGAACAGCGACACCGCGTTTGGGCTGTTCCTGAAACTCGCCGTGCTGGCTGTGAAGGACATGAGGGAGGTTTCTGATGACCCGGGGTTACTTCTCAAGCTGAGGAAGTTGATGTCAGTCTTGATACCAGTTGGTTCTGTCCCGTTTACCAAGGATACCCCACCGACATCTCAAGAACTTTCGATGCTCTATAACCGCCTCAGTTCGATCGCCATCGCCATCTACCTCGACCCAAACATCACGAACGCTAGCTCCCGCATCTCTCAAGCTCGCCGTTATGTCGCGTTTAAGGATGCAGACTTATCAACTCGTCGAGCTTGTATCCGTGGCATGATGCATTTTGCCATGGTCACTTGCAAGCTTCAGCTGCCGCTCGCCCTTACGCTGGAGTGGGTGACCGAAGCGACGGACGTCTTGCTGGACGAATACCGAGCCTTTTCTCCGAATGACACACGACTCCAGCTCAAGAACCGGATCGTTCTGACGTTACAGCTCTTGATTGGCTCCTTGAGGCGTATTCTGGAGTGTATTGGTAAAAAGGACCCCAAAGTTTACCCTGACCCTGTGTTTATGGAGGGCCGTAAGTCCGAAAAGTGACGTTTGTCATGAGATTTTATTGACGGGGTATCTATAGCTTGGGTGGCTCGGGTATTTTCGACAATGGCCGATATCGTTAATCTACCGACAACAGGCGTTGTGATCCAACGACTCGTACAGACTTTCTTGAACATTCGTGCTGCTTACATGCCAAAACCACGTCGACCCACGATTCACGCGGCCACCGAAGATAGTCAAGAGAGTCAAGACTACTTTGGCATGTTCGACCTCGACTTGGACGATCCCGACCTACGAGCGGCACTTGGCGATGAAGCGGAGTCCCCTGAGGCTAAGGAGGTTGCTCGCAAGGACAAACTGCTTGCGGAAGTTGTTCAGAAGACTGTTATTAATGGGATCTTTAAATTGGTGATGAAACGCGTCACGGATGTCCCGGAAGGATCCTCTCGAGAACTCGCGCACTTCGACCTTGATAAATGGATCGACTGTTGGGTTGGCTGTGCCCAAATAGTGGTTCATAACGGGCTGCGGGTATGTTCTTCAGTTTCCACGCTTGTGAATGGTTGCTTAGATGTATTACACAGGCCTGGTCGTTCTATCTGGCTCTTGGTGATAAGTCGTGGGAGAGGATTACGGATGGCCCTTGGAGGCGTAGAATTGGCCTACGATTCATGTTCACACTGCTGGTCCTTGACCCCGCCTCTTATACAGTGAGTGCCGTACGATCTGTTCGCCGTTGTTGGTTCACGAGCTATGCCTAGGCGCACAAGGACAATTTCTTCGATGTGTTGTTCGAATCACTGGTTACCTCCGAGCTGACCATGGAACATCAATACGTCTCCCTGTTGTTTAGCGTTGATGGCCTTCAGCACCCACTTGTGGATGGCTTAGTTCTGCAGGGAGGCCTTGACGGGGACTATGTTGTGACCGAACCAGACTTCAAACCACTTCGCCTAACCGTCATAATACGTGCGTGCCATTCCCTCTCCACAACAGATTCATAACCTCATCCAATAACTCAAGGGGCCACACAGAACCTTTCCGCGCGCTTCCAGCAAGAGGGTGAAAGACCGGAACTGAGAGGCAATAACCAAGCATATGTCGGACATTTACTTAGGATGCTCTCTGCTATGGAAGACATCCTACAGGTTAGTGTCTGACCGCTGCTGTGCAAACAGAACCTCATCAATCCCTATCCCAGTCTCTTGTATCGTCCAAATCGAACAAGGCGGAAGGCTACAAGACCTTCCGAGACGAGGTCATAATCACTTTGAAGACTCATCCTGAACTTGTCGGAGATGAGCGGTTGGGACGGGCAATTACTCGAGCATCAAGGGTGGGGGGTTCCTGATAAGTGGCAGTCACGACCCGGATCGCTGTTCTCCTTGTGTCGGTGCGAAGTCCCATAGCTTGGTGGAGGGATCAGCTGGCTTTGTATTTGAGGGCCTTTTTACAGTTACGACTTTCGTTCCCTCGTCCTCGGAGTCGTCGTCTGAGTCATCGGAATCTGACGCATAGTCGTCGAAGTTTCGAGATCCCGCGACACTCAGGAGCCATGGTTTTAATGGATTGAAACCTACAGACCCAATGGCGTCTAAACTCGACATTAGCGTATACCTGTGCGTGAAGGCTGGATCGAATCGTACCCTTGTGCGCGGTGTATTTGAGTGTCGATGATATCGGTTCCACTTCTGAATCCGTGTGGCTTACGTTCCACAGATCAAAGAGGCGCACGCCTCCCTTCTAAATACTGTATGAGTCTCGAGATGCGCATGCTTCAAGTGACCTAGACAGACGTGGTCTCCCACTCCAAGCCACCTTCCTGCATAATCAATGTCAAACATGAGCTTTTGGTTCGATATCCCTCCGGGACTGAGGTCGGAAGCTTGGAAGACTTGAAGAGGAGTCGAAGTGTCTCCTCGAAGATCCCAGCTGTAAATATTCGTGCTCCTGCGGAAGGACGCGTAGATGATTGATGGGTTGGTTGGGTTGAATTTAAGCTGAGACGTCGAAAAAATTTAGTGGGTTTCCTAACGTAGGAATGGGAAGCTCACTTGCGACACGCTGTTCCTCAGTTCCTCGCAACCTACCCACATTATGGTCTTCTCACCCGTGGACTCGCTGAACAAGGCGATATTAAAGTTGGAAGGAGTCAACGTCCCAGCCGCGAAATATTCGTTCGTTTGGTCTGGGCAGAACGCGATGGAAGATACGATCCCTATATGTCCAAGTAGTTCAGCGGCGAAGTGCAGGGGAGAAAACCTCGTGAACCGATGTAGAGTGTTTTCACCTTTCAAGCCGTCCTTCGCCTTCTTCGAAGGGGTTGTGTGAAGCCTCGTCCCTTCGTCGTTACCTGGCCTATGAACGTCGAACACCTCGATCGCGTCTTCGAACCCGCAATATATCCTACCAAAACAATCTCCAAGGTTAGAAAAACGGATTGCTCAGAAGGTACTGATGCGGCCGGAGTACTTTGTGGCGTTGATGTTGAACGATAGGCAATGGGGAGCAATCTGTCGCTCTCTGTGGTCCACGATCAAATACGACGCTCTGAGCTACAAGAAGTGAGTCTATCCTATACCCAGCGCTTCGAAACGAGGAACCATTGGGAGAAAGGGATATGAAGGCGACTTACGCGTCCATCGGAGGCATCGAGCAGCTTTACCGGACATTCCCGTACGGAAGCCAAGAAACAAAAGGTGGCAGGATTGTTCACAGTAGCAGATGGATACCATGCGTAATCGACGATGGGAGCGGGTTGGTAAAGACACCTAGGCTCGACCTCGCTCGTCCTGTAGCTACGCATCGGTATGTGTCAACCTCGACGAGATTAAGGGGCTGAACGTACGGGGTAAGGGCCTGAAAAGACCGGTTTTCGCAGTGCAATAACGCGACAGAACCATCTGGAGACCTGGAAAGATGCGTACTCGGTCAGCTCTGACGGATTCTTTCTGCGACCTTCTACAAACCATTTCGCGCTTCTCGCGAAGTTTCCAGGAACGTTCACGTCTTCAAAAAGATCTCTAGACTCGAGCAGCGTGGGAGGTTGCTCAGTGTTGTACGTTGGGGGTATCCAAGCGGCGATCGTGTCTCCGGACCCAGATTGACCATCGGCGTAACCAGACATGGACGAGCAACCGTGGGAAAAGTCCTCTGATGACCAACTCGTCCGACCTTTCTGGGATCGCTAGAGGAGGGACAAGGGTATCTTGGGCGTACGAATACAACGACGATTTACGATACACAACGGAAAGCGTATCGTTATAATCTACGACTAAACCGGGAACGTCGGGAACACCTCTCAGAGGTCGAATCATTATGACGAAACCAAATCCTTTATTTCGTACAGCGGTACCAAAGGTCTGAGGTTCCTTTGGAATAATGCGTAACGACGGAAGTGCCAAATGATGCTCTTGAGCTGGTATTTTGCGTGTCGGATGGTTGGGATCGAGAACACAAAGTCTAGTTCCTCCAAGGTGAGTGCCTTGGTTTCGGGTAGCGTAAACAGGATCGCCGTCCATCCAACTGTCAAGACGGGTGTTACACCCGACGACGACGGAAGAAAATAGGGTGGATGCGTACTCATGCACCAGGCAGCATACCAACCAAAGGCACCTTGAGGTTTGAATGCTTTGAGTAGCAACGGGAAAGATATCGCGAGCACAAAGCTGCGTCACCTGTGGTCAGCGGCGAGTTCCAGATTCGAGGTAAAGTTAACTCACTTGAACAACCAACAGATTGCGGTAGCCAATGACATTCCCAAATCACGGATGTACAAAGGGAATGCCTCTGCAGAATATGTGAAGGGAACTGGACCTTCACCCGGCGAGTAGAATACCATGAACAACTGTAGAGAGGTGAGTTTATATTATCGGTCGCGGAGTAGGCACTAGGGTTCCGTGAGAAACTCCCCGAGTTCCTAACTAACTGTTATTAACTGCCCCGCAACGCCGCTCGTTATTCGCAAACATTCTAACATGTTATTAACAGAGATTCTAACATCGCAATATACACACTGATTCTAACAACCAATCGGTTGTTAACCATGTTAGAAACTGTGAGAAAGCGTCATATAACACAGCCATCATGCATTTTCCCACTCCTCCTCAGTCGGTTCACGGTTCTTTTGTCCAGCATTCATGGTGGTCATGGGGGCCGTGACACCCTCGAGGTCCGGCACCAGCCGCTCATCTGAAAGCATATTGTGAAGAAAGGGCGATGAGAGATCAATGTCGACGTCAAGCTCGAACTCTCCATCGTTGCCTGCAGGATTTCCGTCATCGTCCTGATCGTCACCTTCGCCTTCGCTCGGGTCTTCGGGTGTGTGGTCGTCGGCTTGCTGTTTTGCCTTTGCGTAGATCTCTGCTTCAATGTCATAGAAAGCAACTACCGGCCTCTTTAAGGGTTTGGTCTTCTTGTTTTGCTAACACAACCAGATGCGTCATTGAAATTGCCCTTGCACATGTGCAAAATACTCACTAAGTGAAGGGCCCACTGACGAATCTGGATCATCCGAGTGAGAGTCTCTACCTTCTGTCGATTCCGTAGACTGGAATTAAACCACGTGAAGTTAGACGCTGTCCGTTCATCTGCCATCGAGTTTACAGAGGCGGAATATATGCGAATCGCAAGAAACTGACGAAGGTGATAAGTCTGGGTCACGAGAATCAACACGAGTGACAAACCGCTAAAATGTTTGCGTCAGAAGACTCGGAGAGTGTTCGCCACCACGATAGGGTGTCAGAACTCGGGTGAGAACTGAAGGGACCTTCCCGTCGCGCATACATCTTCAATTGGCGGACCAGTTCTTGGAGAGCGACCCATGAACCTATTTGCAGTACGAACTCATCTTCGGCCTTCGTTAACTTTTGCAGTTGATCTTTCAGGAATTTTTTTGCACGCTCAAACGCGGTGGGAAATGGTACTTCGTTGGGCCCAGAGCGTAGAGGGGGTACCACTATGGTGGATCCTGCTGTAGTTGGCCGCTTGAGAATTTCGGATTGATTGTAACCTGTCCTACAAATTTAGCACGATTTCTCACTTTACATTGGGACTTACGTGGATCAAGGAAGAAAGCGGTGAAGTAGATGTCCGTGGGGGAGTCATCAATGAACTCCTTGTACCGCCTGTTTACAATTGCGGTTACTTTCCCCGCAAGCTCATTGTCAATATCTCCATCGCGTGAAAATAAATTCTGAAGGGAGGCTGCGATCGCGAGCCAAAAGATATAGACATCTGCCGCATTTGCAGCTCGCCCTTCAAGTGCCTTGATGGAACGTGCTATTGGTGCCATGATGGATGTGTAGGATGCAAGTTCATTGATATATGTTGTAGTTGCCCTGGAATGCGATCGTGTAAAGAGGCCGTCGTCCAATCCCTGAGAAAACGTGAGTAACTGCGAGTTTGAAGCCGCGATGGATAGCATCACCTTGATAACAGCGGAACCACCTCTTACAAGTGAAGAAATAGACAATATGTTGCGTTCAACAGACAGCGCTGACCAGTAGTGGGTCGCAAATCTCGTTTTTCCAACCTTTTCAAGGCCACGCGCAACCCCAACCTCATGCCGCATGTCAACTAACTTGCTCGCATTGTGTGTGGAGTGTGAGAAGTAGCTGATGACCTTTTTCGTGGTTGAAAGGGCCTAAAATGTAAAAAGATGAGTAACGACCACCAGATGTTGGATACCAACCATTGTCGTACCTTCTGGAACTCTGGAAGTCCCGAAATATCTTTGGCAGTGTTCGCGAGGTGATGACATACATCAGCGAGGTTCATGATCATTGGGAAATTTTTCGTGATGTTTTTCCGGGCCTTCTTGGTGTTGCCGGTGTTATCGGAACATACTGCAGTAAAGCGTTTGGGTCCGATGGAGTTTATGACCTACAACAATGTGCATATCCAGCCGCTGAGTGTTTGGATTCCAGTTTATCACATACCTTGGTAACCAGCCCCTCGATGTACTCAGCCGTGTGATGTTCATTGGTTGCGTCGCAACCCTCCATGAAGAGTGTCTCCCTTTCTGCAGTTGTGATGTGGACAGTGTACACTGAAGATGGCCTCCTGGTGGATCCGCCGTCGAATGTCAATGTGAGGTTGACGCAAGTCTGGAGAAAGTCGGCCTGATATTTGCGCACGAGGGCGGCTTCTGCCGGAATCAACTTTTCCATCAACATCGTCGACGAGGGTGGGTTGCATTTCGAGCGTGTTGCAACGTCCACGAATTTCTTCCATTGCAACGAGTCTAACACGCTAGCTGGAACCCCACTAACTGCAAATAGCTCAATGATGGTGAGGTTGACCTCATCTTGATATTTGGTCTTGCCGGCGGTGATCGCAATGTTGGTGAGCGTTCCCTGTATTGTCTTCGCTTTCTTGTGTGGTGGGGCTCCCTGATTCTCTGTGTCAGTCTGGATCTGCTTCGGGTTAACTTTTGCACCCAGTGAGTTTTGACTGATCGCAGTATCGTTTGCAAAATCCTTCAGCTCGGGTGTAAGGTGGGGACACTCCATTGCATGCGATAGGATTCTTGATAGTTGACGGTTTCCTGCATTGAAGTGTTTGCATTCGGGTGCGATACACCTCCAGTACTGTTTTCCGGTCTTGGTGTGCATACAGGCGATGGACAAACGCTCAATCGCCGGTGTCACTTTTCGTCCCGTTCGCTTCTTCGAAGAGTCGATCGCAATCAGGTCCCCAAGTGTTACCCATTTCTTTAATACAGACACAAACAGTCAGCACTTCAGCAATGGACTTCACGAATGCTTTCATTTACCGGTTTGTCACCATCAATATCATCATCAGCCAGATCTATGATCTCTGCGCTCTCCGATAACCTCCTCTTTTTGCCCGCTTCTAATTCCCGAGGTGTGACTTCAGGCAGCTGTACTCTGGGTAAGCCCCGTGGTCACGGTATAAGCAGATGCATCCTGACCCTTTTCCTTGCTTCACCGTAAAGTTTCTCTGCACTAGAGCAGAGGTTCTCAACCCAAAGTTTGATGCGTGCGTCAGTTGGAGGGCATTTTGCAAGGATAGAGACCACAGCACAGATGCCTGGTCCTCGCTCTTCAATTGGTACGATCCCACCCGTGTTATGGCGGGAACCGAAAACAATCTCCAGCTGGTGGTTGGTTGCGGAGGCTTCATCCCCATATTCCTTGATGTCGTCGTTGCTGACGGAGAAGGAGTATTGGGTCGACCCGAGGTCATGGTATGGGAGTAACTCTGGGAGGTTCTCCAGCAGGCTCTGGAGATGTGCGAGCTGTCTGTTCTGAGACATTTTTTCTCGAGGGGCTATAACGGGGTGCTCGGATGGAGTTGGGAGGTAGAGGGTTGGATTCACTTCCCAAGGGTTCTGTTCAGCAGCCGGACGCCGCTGTCAAGTCCGAATTCCATTTTATTGCCTGTACACTATTCGAATGCTTCATTGCTACCTTTGATATACTTCTCATCCTCAATTAGTGTGTCGCGGTCGGCATCGGGCGGTAGGGATAGCCGATGTTAATAACAGGCCATTTGGGCCCCCCATATTCCTCACAGTTAATAACAGTTATTAACAGTGTTAATAACAGGCCGGTTAATAACTCAAGCGTTGTTCACGGAACCCTAGCGTGAACATTAAAAGGCTAGAGGCTTGGGTGGCGCGCCTGTTTCGTGGCACTCGGAAGAGCTCCAAGACGAGGTTACGACCTTTCTGAATGTCCGCCTCAGCTTCTAGGAGAGCGCTTGTATAGAATATATCACGAGCAGCCTGGAGGGGTGTGGCCCTAAGGCGCAGCATGGCGATGTGGGCATCGACATAACGGCCCTTACTCATGTACTGGAGAACAAACGATGAGGGAGACGACGGCAATTAGCAGATGGACTCACCCAACGAGGGGATTCTGGGGCAAAGTAGATCAAACAACAAACGATGATGGGAGCAACGACTGTGCTCCCTAGCATCAACCGCCAAGCAACATTTTCCTCGATTCCACCAAACGCGACGGAGACGATATCACCGAGCGCGATGCCAAACGCAGTCCATACCTGCCACTGCATGACCAAGGCACCACGAATAGGAGCGGGGGAGCATTCTGCGGTGTAAATAGGGGCAGTTGCAGATTTGGGGCCAATTCCAAGACCGAGGAAGAGACGGGCGACGAAAAGTTGTGGCCAGGAGTAGGTGAAAGCCTCCCATATCGAGGCAAGAGCGGCGATGACGCAAGACCAAAAGATGCACCCACGACGGCCAACCAGTCGGTTGATCGGGTCCGTGAGCCAGCAAGATAACCTTAATAACGCGTAAACGGTGGTCCTCGGGAAGGGGATAGGGGGACTCACACGGCGCAGCAAAGGTAGGGAGCAGAATTGACAAGGCCTTGAATAAGGATGTCGGTATTATTATTTTCGTCAATCCCAAATCGACTGTAGTAAAACACTTGGGCACCGTTGACAACGGATTCACTATAGGTGGTGTTTGAGCTGGGTGGGACTGGTACAAGGAGTAGGTGACGTACTCCATTCCCTGTACAATCCCAGCCATGGAGGAGATGATTGCAACGTAGTAAATTGACCACGGTTGCTTCCACTTGTTCGTTTTCTCATCGTGAAGTGCTGTTAACTCCTCCTGAGTGAGACTCTCGACCTTTTCCGCCTCGTGAGGGAAAGCAGCCAAGATGGCGCCTCTCTTGAAATCCTCGACTACATCACAAGAAATCAACCAAGGGGCAACGTGAAAGTTTCGGAATGCATCACAGACTGTAATCCATCAAGCCATGCTTTTCACAAAAGGAGATAGCATCGACTTCGAGCGTTCCCTTATCCCTCCCCGCTAGTGGGTTCTGGAGTTTGGTGGAAGGGTCCAAGACATCGATGGAACGTTGTGACTCGGGCCTAGATGCGTTCTCCTGGGATACAGTTACACCCTTCTCGACGTCCCTTTTCTGTGAGAAAATGAGCGATCGACGAACTAAGAAGCGATGGACCAAGGACGGACAGGGACGATACTTGCGGAAGACATGTCTGGGGGAGGGCAGAGGGATAACAGAGGAGAATGCGGGTCATATTGGGGGTTTAAATATCGGAACGAGGAGTCCAATCACACCCAGAATTTGTTTCCCCTCAAACCCACATCGAGCCGCGGTTCCGCAAAGCGTTCCGTTGCTGCCCCTCAAAGAATGGAGACGGTCATCAAATCCCACCAGCCAAAGTGACGTATGTAACTGCGAAGAATGGGCCCTGCCAGCATGTCTCAGACTCTTGTGGTTGTATTTAGGCCTCTCTTGTGGGGTCGCAAAAGCAGGATCGCCTATAGGCAGCCGTCGTCGATGTGGGGGAAATATTGAAGGCTTGGTAAAAAAACACGGACAAACAAGCGTACATTACACTACAAACGAGGTCTGGCGAAACATAGTGTCTAACTTACAAGAAGAGCAGGAAGAGAACGTCAAGACACTTCCCGTGCTGCGTACACGAGCGTCCTATGTGGTACATATACAGTTATACAGTGAATTCAACAGTGTTACAGGACAATCAGATCGTGGAGTATCCAATCAGGAAGCGGATGTGGGGTGTCGCGATGGTAGAAGAGGGAGAAGAACACGAAAACAGCATCAGAGCTCAGCAGGCAGATCATGAGGAGGCTACAAAAGGTCAGGGAAAACACAACAGATACAACAGAATAAAAAGGAATAATGATATGCGGTCGTGAACCTCTTGCTATAATCGTACACACTCTTCGTCTTCTGGCCATTAGCAACATCGACCCGTTCAGCACTGGGTGTAGCAGGAGTCATGCGAACATCTTCAGCGCCAACAAAGATTTTACTCACCAGATTGTACGGCATCTGGATTCGTCTCCCGTGCTTGGTCACTACCATCCGACTGTACCTGTTCTTCTGCGGGGACTCGGCCGGACCCGGGCTCCCGTCCAGTTTCTGCTCGAGAATCTGGGTGGGAGGTGGCTGCTCGGACTCCAGGGACACAATCACGATGTCTCGAGTATCCTCCGAAACCATGTGCCTCCCAACAAACGTATAATCGTATAGTGGCGCGTATTGAACTCGGAGGTGGCGACCCGAATACCCGAGACACCGGCCCTGAAGTTGCTGGAATGCAGCCCTACTCTGAGTGATATCCGGAAAGTCCACGACGGCATAGGGATAATCCCGCATATCAGCGGGACAGTAGATCGTCATCTTCGTGGCACCAAGCTCTCGGAGGATAGGCTTCAAACGCTCACTGTCGTAGATAACCGTCACGGCACTACGAACTCCATCCCGAACGATGGAGTAGTTGAGGTTAAGAATCAGAATGCGCGTGGTCTCCAATTCGCGGTCTCCGTCCGTGACGTCCGGTTTCTCACATCGGTACCAGTGAGGGCAGCACCGGACATCCGACGGACGCAGGTCAGGTCGGTCCAGGCACTTGTGCTTCGTATTAACAAAATGGTCATATGCTACATTCGAACGTCACAGGCTTTGTAGGGCGGAACCAGCAGGAGAGACTCACGAATTGAATCACGTTGGAGGAAATATTCGTTGACACCAGGGAACAGCCCAATCATGTACCGCTTACGCTGGGACCTACGGTCAATGATCGCCAAAGCCTCGTCGACGTCTTCATAAACCTTGTAATCCAACTCAAGGTCTTCTTCGAAAGGATCGTAGGACGGGTACATATAGTCTGCGAAGAAAGTTAGCGCCACCCGACCATGCAATTAACGTTCAAACATACCATCCGGGTCATCGTAGTCAAAATCGATGCGGGGAGGGGAAGGGCCATTGAACAGAAACGCGTGATCGGAGCAACAGGTTGGCGATAAAACTGTGGAACGACAGTCAGTGACAGTTCCGCCGAATTACAACCGGGTAGCTTACTGCTCTCATCGCTAGAAGAGCACTCGGAAGTCAAAGACGGGCAGTCACTGAAGATAGGGGAAACCGGAGCTTGCGAAAACGATCAGTCATACCACACCCCGGAAATGCCGAGTCGCTCACGAAACATAGGAGAGGTACAGATGGAAAGCGTGTCCCCGTCTTTATAAAAGTCCGCAGGAGTGATCGTTTTGTCCGGGTCCTCGAGTTCATCCTCATCCTCATCAAGAATCATCACGGTAACGTCGCTCGTCGACGGGATCAATGGCGGCAGCTGGGTCTGAGGAGCCTCGTCAAAGACCACTGACAAGTAATCCCGCGAGTTGAACCAAGTCCCGTCACGCCCAACGATCGTGAGGTAAGTCGCGTTCACCGCAAGTAGCGCAGCAGGAATGATGTCATCCTGGGTTTTTTTACAGTCAGGTAGGGTCAAAAATCACGGGAAGAAATTTACCTGATGCGTGGGGCTGTTAGTCCTGAAACTCAAGTCGAGGCCTGGAAGGTAAAACTTTGTCTAAAGTCCGTTTCAGCGCTGCGTTCGCGGCGGCGGCATTAGATGACTTACACATGTCAGGTACAAGGTCAAAATAGCGCATGGAGGGGCGAGTAACAGGAATATGTTCAAGTAAGCGACTGGAGTCGACACTGGCTTTTCTCCGTCCCCATGTAATGACGGAAAGCACTTCTCTTGACCAGCCCCTCGAATGGCTAATTCTGCCAACGCGTTCCCATTTGTTGCAGGATCCAAGTTCAAATACAGGAAGGGAGGATAGTAGACAACCAAGTCAGTGACGGCAGGACCTGAAGAAAGAACGACGTCGGAGTGGAGTGAGGGTGAGTCAACGAAAGCAGATGAAAATGAAAAGACGTCTTCGATCTGTTGAAGGAAGGAAACCGGTGCCACGGACTTGAAAACTGTAAAGAAGAGGGAGAGTGTGGAGGACGCCTGAGGTATCCTGAGTAGAAAGGACGCAAAAATTATTACGCCCCCGATTAGATGGGCGATCAGCATTCGTTTTATGCACACGAAGAGGCGCTGTGTGATGTTACTGTGACGCTGTCGAGCAAAGAGGGGAGGACACGAGGCGAACGCGAGGTGTGATGGGAAGGAGGGGCGAAAGGCAAAGCGAAAAAAAAACGGCTGTTATATGTCAAGCGCGCAAGAAACAAAGAAAGACCAACCGTCTCCTCTGGTCTCCAACAGACCGACCAACACCAAAAAAAAACAGTTTTCCGCGGTGCAGTACATCCGAGCCCATTGTTCTCCACATTGGGCGAGGGTTGACCGTGTGAGCTGGGTGGACAAAAGCCGCATTCCACGGCAGCAGCCTTCACACTTTCTCTTCCCCCTCCACCTCACCTTTCAGTATATCCCCTACTTCACGCTCGAAAGGATATGATCCCAGGGCAGTCAACGCGATAGTGGACACTCACCCCCTACTTACCCTTGACCGGCGGGAGATCTGCGTTGTTGATGGGATTGGACTCCGATGCGGGTGCACAGCTCGGTTGCAATGTCCATTTGCATGTGATTTGAAATGCTCCAGCGCGCAAAAATGTCTCCATAACGAAAGACATCTATTGCTGTCTGTACGTCTATGGTATCTCATTAACTGGGGAAGTACATCGTCAGTTCGACCCATTCGAAGGGGGAAAAACGTGTGGCGGAATGGCCGTGGAGAAAAATCTCACCAGGTTGGTACGGTAAGTGGTATCTTGACTGTTGTCTATTTCAAAAAAAAAAAAAAAAGACAGCTGCGGCGGAACCAACGGGCGAACCGAACCGCGTGACTTACCGCCAAACCCTAGAAGAGAGCGAAGTGAGCTATCCGTGAGTACGGTGGGTTGCGTAGAACAACGGGGTACAACAACGAAGGGTACAACCCACGAAGAAAATAACGAGATAGACGTACCGACAAGCTAGTTTCCTTGTACTTCACGCTCATATCCGCGGCGGTGAGTCTCATGGCTTCGATGGCTTGGTCTAAACTGACCCTGTAAATAGTGTCGCTAGCCATGGCTAGCTGAGCGGCAGTGACTGCCTTCACGGCCCCCAAGCTGTTCCGCTCCTGTACAATGACAAACGCACTCAAAGTGAGCCGCGCAAACAAAGAGAGAGGGTACCACGGCGTGGACGCGCAACTCACGATGCATGGAACCTGAACCAATCCGTCGATCGGATCACACGTTAGTCCGAGGTTGTGTTCGATCCCAATTTCTGCTGCCTGGTGTGGTGGGATGGGGATGGGATTGACATTACGAATTCTAACCGACTCACCTGGAGTACCGTTTCCGGAGGAGCTCCCATACATGCCGCGAAACCAGCAGCGGCCATTGAGCAAGCGACTGTCGGATCTTCGTCAAACAGGCCTGGACATGCAAAAGATGTTTATCTTACCTCCTACCTCAGCCTGGCATCCACCCTCCGCAGCCGATATCGTACTACCACGTTTAAACAACATCCCGACCGCCTGAGAACTCGTTGAGTTCCCAGATACAAAAAAACACAGAGGGACAACTTACGGCAGCGGTCAATAAGAAAGTTGTGATTGACTTCTGAGGGTCGTCGCTGACGAACTGGATCAGGGGGGTCAGCATGAGCCGGTCGAGCAGTTTTGGCACCACCGATACCTCAATGATGTACTTCAGTACACTTGGTATCACACCTGGCGGGCGCAATGCATGTCTTCAGCAGCGGCCCACAACCAAGCTCCCCTCGCATCACTGACCAGAAGCACCATTGGTGGGGCTTGTCACGATCCGACCACCGGCAGCGTTCACTTCATTCACAGCACTGCGTTGCGTTGAAGTATATGAGAGGTTGGATACAGCAATCCGGATTGGTGGGAGGCCAACCTACATTGCGTAACACGACAGGAAATCCACAGCGGGTATCACCGTCTTCCTCTGCAGTCACATGGTGTCAGCCAGCACGGAGTTGTGAAAATGGGGTCTCTCACCGGTGGGACAGGTAACAACGGGTGGTCAAACTGTCCGACAACCCTAGCGGCTGGTCTCCTCACAGGTGATTCTCTCTTCATCGGACCTCCCTTCGTTCCGACACCATTTCCGTCCAAGGGTTCGTCATCAAACCCATCAGGAGAATTGATTTCCCCGCTGGCCCGCTCTCCTTGGCTGATTCGCTGGTATTCTGGGGAAGAAGGTGAAAGAGCGGGGTAAAAGCCTCGCATCAGTCTTCTGTATAGTGTCGGGGCTCGACGGTGCAGCCCAAGCCTTCCAGGGAGGGTCTTCTCGGATGTTGAAACTCCTGTTCGAATGCAATCATCCATGACCGCCCAAATTCTGAGGAGCTAAAACAACGATCAATCACATGGGAGAGGACCCGCGATAGATTCCCATACCTTGTCGTGGATCTCCTCATCGGTGTACCCGAATGAAAACTCGTTGTCGTATACAATCTGGGCAATCGTCATCTGTGGAAGGATGAGCGCTCCTTATTACAATGTGTGTGGGCACACCGACATTGTGTCTGCGGGACAAGGCCAACAAAGTGTCTCCGGACTTGAACGGGAAGGGCGGATGCGTCGGATCGGTGTCTTTCTCGACTTGAGCCGCATCAATCCCGCCAGTGGTCTTGGAGAGACGGGCTACATGCACGGCTCGTTTGTCAACGCCTTTGTAGAACATGTTTTCGCCAGCGGTCTTTGTCTTTTCGTTCACGACAAACCCTCCGCCAACACTGGTCACATCATGGGTCCTCTTCAGAAACCTGTCACGTGTTAACTCTGCAATAACGCACCTGAAATATTCATTGGTCGCAAGCATATCACCCGCTTCATCAAATACGGAGAAGCGCATGCCGTTAGGGTGTGAAGGTAACACCTGGTCGTACCTCCAGATCATGTCCCGGTCGTGGTTATAATGGATGGTGTGACGTCCGCCGAGTACGATGGATTTCGTGTCGAGCATGGCCTGGTAACGAGCGGGGATTGTACCTGCGTCTATTGTTTCTGGATCGGAACCTGGGTTACGTTGTTCAACGAGTGGACCGCAGGGATTCGAAGACCGAATTACCTTCCAGGCCAAGAAGGATGGCTTGAGGGGTATGGTGCCTACCATTTTGTCTAGCAAGCGGTAAACTGGAAGTCCAGCCAGAACTCACCCCTTTCCGGTTGCGGCCAATGAGCCATACCTACACCGGATGTCATCATCTTGTTGACGTTAAAGTTAGGATGTGTGAAATACGAACAAGGTTATCTTCACCGTCTTCACCTGGAACCGCAGACTGTCAATTGAGCCGTGTGTTTGTGCTACGAGACGACACGCACTCGTTCCAGGATCCCCAAATCCCTCAAATCGTTGATAAATATGTTGCCAGCCCTCATAGGCCCGACGGTGTGTGAACTGCTCGGACCAACTGAAACACCGCGACATTGCGTCTGGGGACTTCAATGAACAAGGAAATACGGACCTCCAATGCTGAACAAGTCGAAAGTCGATATGACGGCATGTTCTGGTCGACCGAGTGGATCCTCATTCTTGCCTTCGCCTTTGACGATGTCCCCCTCCTTCGGTTGAAACGCTAAGTTCAGTGTGGACCGGCTCGGAGTTGTTTGAGAGAAACCTCGAAATTGCTGAAGTCTTCCCCCGCCAAGCCGAGCGACGGTGATGTTGCCACGGGTACCCGTTCGTGCCCCAAACGCTTTACGTGCGACTTGGCGACCGTGTGCGTTACGGATGATGATTAGAGAGCTGGAAGTCACACGACATGTAGCATGAATCATACTGTCGTCTGTGGGGTTGAGAGATGAGGGGTGGGGGCGAAGCGAAGCCGGAGGAATGAAAGATCTTTCATTATTTTTTCCGCCCAGGTCAAGTTCCGATTCGATGACGGCTACAGCCCGAGTTCCCTTGAAGGCCCGAACGGAGGTGGGTAAGCTTGATCGGCCGAATTATGTGTTCTCTATAACCGCAAATACTATTAAACAGGAGGGAGACACATGCGACTACAACGGGGTATGGTACATTGCTGAGGGAAGTCAAATAACGTACGGAGCTCGCCAATAAAACACAAGCAAAGCAATATGCACCTTAGATGGGACAAGAAATAGAAAAGGAAGGATGCAAGACGCTCGATTCAGGATAAAGAGAGGTGATGGCTGCGAGTGGGAACTCTGTACATAAACTTTTGAAATCAGTAACGTTCGGACCAAGCTTGGCGGAAACAGACTTACGTCTAAGATTAGCTCATGATTCTGTCACCCCAAATGAACCGGTGACGATGAGCTTTGTATGCTCCCATCGCTGAGATGTAGACGATGTAGTTGCACGCGATGAAACAGAGCATGAAGAGGAAACGGACGAAGAACCTGGCTCGGGCCGAGACTGGTGCAGAGGAGGTGAAGATGATTATCCGCCAACGGTCGTGGAAAGAGGTAGTAAGCCATGTCATGTCCTTGACCATGTCTTGAGCCTAGAGGATAGGGTGAACCTACCGAGTGCTCTCGGGGGGTGAGAGACGCACCTTCACGCGGCCGGAATCATAGACGGACCGAATCTCCGCTATCTGAGCTCGGGTAACCGGGAGGGTGGTTTCGAGCTGCGACAACGACTTCAAGGCGTCGTCGAATGCACGGTTAATGTGGGGAACATAAAC